>Ga0224557_1001006_pt1 | contig 28584 bp, 16 predicted proteins | sample 714S31014metaG_FD_180677 | JGI IMG/M metagenome (GOLD analysis project Ga0224557, IMG submission 180677) | Peat soil microbial communities from Stordalen Mire, Sweden - 717 S3 10-14 | ecosystem: Environmental > Terrestrial > Soil > Wetlands > Peat | place: Sweden: Norrbotten County, Stordalen... | reverse complement strand
AGAACCCGGTGACCCATGTGGCCTACGCCAACAACCTGGTCCCGTTGAGCGACCCTCTAATTGACGCGACTGGCGCGAACATCTTGAAGTTCTATGAGCAATTTGCCACGCCTAACATTGCAGGCGCGACCATCGCCAATAACTTTCTCTATAACCCGTTGCGCACCGACAACGGAGATGCATTCGACGTAAAAGTCGACCAGAAGTTCTCTGAGAGGGACAGTGCGTTCCTTCGCTACAGCCAGTCCCTGGATACCTTGAGCTTTCCCGGCCTCCTGCCAACGCCACTTGTAGGGGCCATCATCTGCGGGCCCGGAACGAACCCGGCGCATCAGGCCGTTCTGAGCGAAACCCACATCTTCTCGCCGACCACGGTCAACACGATTCGCATTGGGTGGTCTCGATTCTTTGTCAACGCGCAGAACTGGGACGCTGGGCTAAATCTTCCCACCCAGCTCGGCATTCCTGGGGTCGAGATCGCCGGCAATCCCCGGTCCGATGGGCTGCCTGTGATGTCGTTCGCCGGATACACCTCGCTAGGCGACGCGGGGAACAGTCCAACACAGATCGGAACCAACAACTACCAGACCGATGACAACGTGAACCTGGTTCGGGGCAAACACTCGTTGGACATCGGCTTTGAATTTGTCCGCCTGCAGTACAACATGTACCAGACCGGAGCGGAACACGGCTCCGAGGCTTACGGCACGACCTACACCGGGCTGCCATGGAGCGACCTGCTCTTCGGAGCCCCTACGAGTGGAACCTATTCCCTGCCTAGCGGCACGGTTGGCTTGCGGCAGAGCGATCTTTCATTCTATGCGCAGGACAACTTCAAACTCAACAACCGGCTGACGCTGAATTTTGGCGTTCGTTATGAGAACATCCTCGGCTGGCCCTGGTCGGAGGCTCACAACAAGGAATATGACTTTGTTCCCTCCATATCGACCACGGCACTCGAACAGGTGGGAACTCAGGGTGTTCCTGCCAGCGGCCTGAGCGGCAATAACCTGAACTTCGCTCCGCGTGTTGGTTTTGCCTACCGGGTGACGAATCAGACTGTCTTCCATGCGGGCTATGGCATTTATTACTCGGCGCCCAATGTCACCAATTCGAGCGGATTGTCGGCCAATGTTCCAGTCGATAATTATTGGGCATTCAACAACTCCACAACTTATGGGGCCGCCACCACCGGGACGCCTTTCAACTTTGCCGCGAATGGATATGTGCATGCGGTTGTGACTTCGGGCAGTACGTTGGTGAAAAACACGCCTGCCTTCGCACAGGATCCGAATGCGAAGACGCCTTACAGCGAGCAGTGGCACGCGACCATCGAGCAGCAGATTCCCTACTCAACCGTTCTGAAGGTTGCCTACGTAGGAACCCGCGGACTTCATCTGGATGATTTGAGGGACATCAATGCAGGTGAATTGGGATTGGCGGGAGCAACCACTGTATCCGCAGTCCGTCCCTATCGGTTCTTCGCCCAGATCAACCAAATTGAAACTCACCAGATCTCAAACTACGACGCACTGCAAGTAACGGCGGAGCGCCGCGGTCGAGGCCTTGGCTTGCTCACTTCCTACACCTACAGCCATGCTCTGGACGAAGGCACGGGAAGCCCAGGCAGTGTTTTGAATCCTTCCAACATCGCTTCCGACTACGGCAATTCCGACGAGAACATTCCCAATCGCTTTGTCCTCAGCGCAACCTATGAACTGCCATTCAAGAATTCCGGCGTACTGAAGCCGGTTGTCGAGGGATGGCAATTGAATGGCATTCTCCAGTACTACGATGGCTTTCCGTTTTCTGTTTCTTCGTCAAGCGGAGTGGGCGACGGCCTTACGCCGAGAGCGCAATTCATTGGAGCAAGCGGCAACGGATCGCTCTCAAGCAGTCAGCGGACGCGTGCACAGTGGTTCGACACGGCAGCATTCGCCAACCACCCCGCGGGAGCGTGGGGAAACTCCGGACGCAACATTCTTCAGGGTCCGGGCACGAAGAATGTAGATTTCTCGTTCTTCAAGAACACCCCCATTACCGAGGGGAAAGTATTGCAATTACGCGCCGAGTTCTTCAACCTCTTCAACACTCCTGAGTTCAACAATCCCGGAGCTACTGTAACCGCAGGTACATTCGGGAAGGTCTCATCGGCGGGCAGCGAACCTGTGTTCCAGCGGCTTGAGCGCCAGATCCAGGTTGCGGCAAAGATCACCTTTTAGCCTGCTGAGGTCGTATCGTGGCCTCAGCACCCCTTCAGCATCCCCCTGGCGGCGTTCAAAGCATCGGGCGCCGCTGGATATTCACAAAAACGCAGGGGCGCTTCGCGCGGGAAACTGCGGTTACTGAGCTCGTGAAGTGTTGTGGCACTCATGGACGGATCAGTGTTGTTTAGTCGCAGACTCTTGATAGGTAAATCAAGTGGAACCGTGGAAGTCCGCAGGCTGCTGGATGTTGCCGCGGTGCTTGTCTTCCTAGCGCCTCCGTTTGCTTGCGGGCAAGCCTCCTTTCAACACAGCAGTACGCTTGTAGCTCGTTACCAACGGCAAGTCATCGCAACGCAAACTCAACAGCCACACTGGGTGACACCGCTGGTGACGGTGACGCCGCGTCTGGAGCAGGAATTCCGTACTGATTTTGTCAGGCAGTCGGTCGCCTCGTCCCACAGGAACTGGAACTACGGCAACAGCAAGGGGCTGGAGTTGATCCCCGAGCGGCACACCGAAGTGATCTTCAACGCTCCGCCATTCTTCAGCCGCGAAGCGCCGCACTCGGAGGATGGCTTTGGTGACGTCAGTTTTTTGCTGAAGGAACGCTTCTTTGCTCGTAACGAAGAGCACGGCAATGCAATTGTGACGGCATTTTTAGGAGCATCGATTCCAACCGGAAAGAATGGGAACGGGAGCTGCTGTGCGGTAGTGACGCCGACGCTGGCCATTGGCAAAGGGTTTGGCCTCCTTGCCCTAACACTGACTGTCGGTGGTTCTCTTCCTGTTTCGAATGTGCAGGGCCTGGGACATACCATCGCCTTGAACAATGCTGCGCAGTACCGTCTGGCGAGCGGAGGCGCACTAAAGTTTCTTTGGCCAGAGATTGAAATCAATGCGAGCATCTATCGCGGAGGAGCAAATGACGGCAAGGAGACGGTATTTGCGACGCCGGGATTCGTTGTCGGACGCATTCCACTGACGCATGACGAAAATGGCAGACCAGGACGGCTTGGCGTGACCTTTGGCGTGGGTGAGCAGATTGCCCTGACGCAGTTCCATGCCACGAACCATAACCTGATTTTTAGCGCACGGATGCCGTTCTGAATTTACGGCAGCCAGCATCGCGTGCCGCTGGACATTGACAACTATACTGAGACGACCCGGCTCTCGGTGCAAAAAGGAGGAGAGCGTCGACTCTGTCCCCCCTCCCGTCTTTCGCCTTGGGTTTCCATGTTGACGGTTTGCCATTCATCTCCAAAGGAAGTTTTGGCCAAAGGATCCGCATTAGCCAGGTTTCTGGATTCGGATACCTGGAATTCAGTGCATCGCAACTACCCCGTGATCAGTACACACTATGTCGGCTTGTGTCCAGAGAGGTACTGAAGAGCTGACTTGTTCCCGCCAACCTCGCCTGTGATTTAACCCATAGGTTTTCACACAGCTTCTTCTGAAGAGTTTCAGCCATTAGTTTCACTGCGATAGCGCGGATGAAATGGAAGGCCTTTCGGTACAAAAGATACGGTCATACTCAATCGTCAGGCGTGTCAAAAGGCCTCAGCCGGAGTTCAAGATTCGTCAACCCTTTTATACAAGGCACGGGCTCGCAGTGTTTAAACAACCGCATGATTGCAACTTCCGCCTGTCTCACTCCAGAGATGTTTTTTGGACCCCCAATGAGCGCATAATCGCCAATGCGCTCACCGACGACAGCGCTTGAACCATATGGACGAAAAGTCGGCTTTCCGGACCAGTGACTGTCTTGGTGGACTGTCACCAAAGCCCTCATCGTGCTCGGACAGCATAACTGGTTTTCGAGAGTTGCCGGGCCGCTACGCTTGGGAAGAAGCTTTACGATAGGGCCGTACAGAAAACGTACAGTCGATTCGGCATTCCAGGCCTTTTTGTCATTTTGGCCTTTCGAAAACCAATAACTTACTGTGCCTTCAGTGACATAGAAAGTTCGACTCCCGCCGCCTCCACCATTTATTTCCAACAACTTACACGCGCTGACTTCAGAATCGTACAGTAGATTGAACCCACGTCCGAGAATCGAACTGGAGGACGCCTCCGATCATTGGCGCTCGAAAGTGCTTGGTCCTGATATCAAATCGCCTCCTGAAAGCATCGAGATCATTGATATTTAGCGCTTGCCGAGAAAGTCGGAGCGCATCTCCAGGGGAAGATCGCTTGTCCGTGATTCCGGTTTTACGGCAAGGTGGATTGAATTCGCAAACTCTGGCCGACATTCCTGACAGAATTCCAAGCAATGTTTACTCATATAAATCACACGTACACGACTGACACGTGGGCGACCATTCGCCCGAAACTCAATGAGACTGCCGACTTGCATCTGGAAACGCGCTTCGTGCTGCAAACCAAAGTTGATGATGTCATCCATAAACTTTAGTGAATTCTTGCCAGCGTGTTCAGAGCTTCTGTTCGCCGAGGAACTCGTGACTATGTACTCGCCGACAACGGATTTCGGAAGCAATGCTCAGAGAGTTTGCGCTGAGAGGCGTGTGAGCTACATCACCGCAGAAATCGTGCGCTGGTGTAAGCTGAAACCATGTTGCAAGGCGTCTTCCAACGCGCGGCGGTGGCCATCGTATTGATGGCGGCCTTGGCTGCGCCTGCTGAGACCTGCCTGCCACTGGCAAACAGGACTGCGCACAATTGCTGTGCCGCGATGTCCAATGCCTGCCCGAGCGTCGAGGGTAACTGCTGCACGGTAAGGCCAACTCTGCCGGCTTTCGTTTTCGCGCCTGCTTTCTCCAGTCCGGCTCCCCTGGCCGATGCACCGCCGTTTGTCTCTTCGAACCAGGGTTCTTTACCGGACAAGCTTCCAGCCTCAGCCGTCATCCCTCCGCAGTCTCCGCCTACGGGCGCGTCCATCCTCAGAATCTAGCTCTTCACTTCCGCCAGGCTCACTGGGGTGCGCATCCTTGCGCCCTGGATTATTCCTGCTGCCTTTTACCACGGAGTTGAAGAGTGAAATCCAGTTATGTTGTTGCGCCGTTGCTGCTGACGCTGTCCCTTGTCTGTTTCGGGCAGACGGAGCCGTCCTCCGCGCCTGTCCCGAGTTTGCCCGCGATGCCAACCGCCGCGCCGCTCTCCGTAGAGGATGCGGTGGCGGAGGCGCTCCAGTCCAATCCCGAGATTCGCGCGTCGGTGCGGCGCTTGTCGCTGGCTCAAACCAGAACTACAACCGCAGCCAGCATCGACGATCCCATGTTCATGGTGCGCGATTGGAATACACCGCTGCGCAAACCCTGGGATCTGAACCAGGCCCAGATGATGTTCAGCGTGCAGCAGACGTTCCTCAGCAAAGAGAAGCGCAATGCGCGCTCGAAGATTGCCGGCGACGATGTGCAAGCGGAAGCCAGCGATCTTGAATCCACGCGGCAGGAAGTGCAGGCCGCGGTGCGCAAGGCCTGTGCCGACCTTATGCGGAATGCCGACCAGAGAAAGCTCCTCGATCGCCAGGCAGCTCTGCTGAAAGAAGCACTGTCAGACACGCTCGTTCAATATACGACGGGCAAGGTTCCCCAGGCTGATGCGCTGCGGGCGCAGATGGCGATCACCCGCCTCGATGAGCAGGTGATTGAACTGGACGAAGAACGGGACACAGCGCGCGCCGGACTGAATACATTGATGGGCCGGCATCCAGATGCGGAATTGGAGATTGCCGGCAGCTATGCGGCGGCCAGGAACCTGCCATCGATTGATGAGTTGGAACGGCTGGCGATTCTGAATCGCCCCGAGCTTGCGGGCCTGCGCACGCAGATTACGAAATCAAAGAACGAGGGCCACGCCGTGCGCTTAGCCATGAAGCCGGACTTCACTGCGGCGCTTGGATACATGCTCATGCCAGCCGGTTCGACATCGCGCAACGCTTACATGGCCGAGATGACCATGAATCTCCCCTGGTTGAATCGCGATCGGCACGAGGGCGAGTTGAAACAGGCCGATGCAGCCACCGATGTAGCACAGGCCGAACTCGAAGTGCGTACGTCTGCGGTGTTCCTGGAGGTGCGGCAGGCGCAGATAAAAACTCTGGCTGCCGAAAAGCGCGTGAAGGTGTATCGCGACACGCTGCTGCCGCAGGCAGTGGCGGCGTTCAAAGCTTCCACCGCCGCTTACCAGAACAATCGCGCCGAGTTTCTGACCCTCATCGATAGCCAGAATCTGCTGCTTGACATTCAGACGGCCTATTACAAGGCATCGTCGGAGACAGACGCGGGCATTGCGGAGTTGGAACGCGCCATCGGCACGCAGGCTCATCAGACACCGGGGACAAGACCCGGCACAGATGCTTCCAGCACGAACCAATCCAGCAGCAATCAGGAGAGCAAATGACGAACAGGGAAATGAAACTCATTGCAATCGGCGCCGGAGCCGGAATCCTCTGTGTCATGCTGGCACTCGCCCTGACGCGCATGCGAGGAATCCATCTCTTCCCGGCCACACCGGCCCTCATCGCGGCACAAGCCGGTAATGTTGCGCAGCCTGCCGCTCCTGCAACCCCCGCGCCCGGCACACAACCCGGCACAACCGTTCAACTCAGCCCGGCTGAAATTACCGCTGCGGGCGTTCAGATTGCGGAGGTGCGCACAGCATCTTTGAAAACGGACATCGACTCATTTGGCCGGGTCGAGCAGCCTGAGGCGCAGCTTGCTGCCGTAAGCGCACGGATCGGCGGCCGCGTGGACAAGCTTTATGTGCAATACACAGGGGAGCGCGTGCGTAGCGGTCAGCCGGTAGCCGACCTCTACAGTCCCGAAGTCGCGACCGCGGTCGAAGAATACCGCCTGGCTGAGGAGAACCGCAACGGGCTTCGCCAGTCCAATGAGCCTGACGCTCTGACGCAGGCCGACGCGCTGGTCAAGGCCAGCCTCCACAAGCTGGAGCTTTGGGGCATCTCCGGCAAGCAGATCGATGCGCCTGAAAAGGAGGGCGTTCCTCATGTCACCATCTACGCCTATAGCTCGGGAACAGTTGTCGAACGCAAGGTAACGCAGGGTCAATATGTGAATGCCGGTGACACGCTCTTCACCGTCGCCGACCTGAGCCAGGTCTGGATCAAGGCCGATGTGTATGAAGAGCAGCTGCCCCAGATTCGCCAGGGACAGGAAGTGGAGATCACGGCCGAATCGCTGCCCAATAAAACGCTGCGCGGTCATGTGGATTTCATCGAGCCGGCTGCCAACCAGCAGACACGCACGGTTCCGGTCCATGTGCATGTGGGCAATCCGGGGATGCGCCTTCTGCCGGGCATGTTTGTGAACGCGACATTTGTGAGTCGCGCCGCACAGCCAACCATCGTGATTCCGCGCTCGGCCGTGCTCGATACAGGGACTCGGAAGATTGTGTATCTGGCCTTGCCTGACGGCGTCTTTGAAGCGCGTGAGGTACAGGTGGGAGCCCCCTCTGATGATCTGTTTCCGGTTTCATCCGGACTCGCGCCCGGCGACAAGGTGGTGCTCAACGGCAATTTCCTGATCGACTCGCAGGCGCACCTCAGCTCGGGGATGTCTGGCCTCTATGGCGGATCGAAGGAGTTCAGCGGCGCGCCACAAGGGCAGGCTCCCGCTGCGGGTTCGCCGGGAAAGAGCCCCGCCGGAAGCGCTGCACAGTTGGTATTTCACGCGGACACAAATCTACTCAAGGCCGGAGAAGACAGCCCATTCAGCGCCAACTTGACCGATGCGAGCGGCAAACCCATCGCCGACGCTCACGTCACGGTTACGTTCACCATGCCGGCAATGCCTTCAATGAATATGTCGGAGATGAAAAGTTCCTTCGAGTTGCCTTGGGCCGCTGCTCGCCAGATGTTCATGGGCAAGGGGCAGGCTCCAATGCCTGGCACGTGGAACGTTCTTGTCGAGGCCACAAAGAACGGCAGCGTAATCGCCTCTGCACACACACATGTCAGCGCCAGGTAGGAGTCAGCCATGATCAATCGCATTATCGAATTCTCCATGAAGAACCGCTGGCTGATTCTTGCCGTTTATGCCGCGCTGGCAGTTTGGGGCTACTGGGCGCTACTGCATACGCCCATCGACGCCATTCCCGACCTCAGCGAGAACCAGGTCATCGTGTTCACGGAATGGCAGGGGCGTAGTCCGCAGGAAGTGGAAGACCAGATCACCTATCCGCTCACCGTGAACCTGCAAGGACTTCCCCATGTGCGCACCGTTCGTTCTTCTTCAGCATTTGGATTTTCGATGGTAAACGTCATCTTCGAAGACTCCGTGGACATCTACTTTGCCCGCACCCGTGTGCTGGAGCGGCTCAGCCTCGCCGGCAGTTTTCTGCCCGCCGGCGTAATTCCCATGATGGGCCCCGACGCAACCGGAGTGGGACAGGTTTTCTGGTACACGGTCGAGGGGCCCTATGACAGCGGCACGCTTCATTCAGTCCAGGACTGGTACGTGAAGTACCAGCTCAACTCAGTGCCCGGCGTGGCTGAAGTGGCCAGCGTGGGCGGATTCGTGAAGCAGTACCAAATCGATCTCGACCCGATCAAGCTGCGTGCCTATAACGTCGCGCTCAAGGATGTGGTTGCCGCTGTGGAACGAAGCAACAACAACGTCGGCGCCAAGGTCATCGAGTCGGGCGACACCGAGCAGATGATTCGCGGTATCGGCCTAATCGGCAACCTGAAGGACATTGAGGATATATCGCTTGGCGCATACAACGGCACACCGGTAACCGTGGGCAATGTGGGCAGCGTCCAGCTCGGTCCGGAGTTCCGCCGCGGTGTTCTCGATAAGGATGGGAAAGAAGCTGTGGGCGGGGTGGTCGTGATTCGCTACGGCGCCAACGCACGCGAAGTCATCGAAGCCATCAAGCAGAAAATCGGCGAGATTCAGCCCGGTCTGCCCGCCGACGTCAGGATCGTTCCGTTCTACGACCGCAGCATTCTCATCGATCACGCAGTAGACACGCTGCGTCACGCACTGATTGAAGAGCTGATCCTGGTGACGCTGGCGCATGTACTTTTCCTGTGGCACTTTCGCAGCATCCTGGTGGTCACCATCCCCTTGCCTCTCGCTGTGCTGGGCGCATTTCTCTTCATGAGGGGAGCAGGCATCTCGTCGAACATCATGTCACTCGGAGGAATCGCGATTGCCATTGGCGTGCTGGTCGACGCCGGCATCGTGATGACCGAAAACGTAATCCGCCAGGCCGAGCAATACGAAACTGAGCACGGCAACTATCGCGATCACATCTGGGAGATCACACTCAACGCCGCGCGGCTGGTGGGCAGGCCGATCTCCTTTGCCATGGTCATTATCATCCTTGCCTTCGTTCCCGTCTTCGCACTCACCGGCATGGAGGGAAAGATGTTTCATCCCCTCGCATTCACCAAAACATTTGCCATGGTCTGCTCCACCATCCTGGCCATCACCCTGGTTCCGGTTCTGTGCACGTTTCTCATTCGCGGCAAGCTGCACCGGGAAAATGAAAACCCGATCATGCGTTTGTTGCACGGCATCTATCAGCCAACACTGCGCTGGGCCCTGCGCCACCGGCTCATTACGCTGGGCGCTGCGATGGCCTTGTTGATCGGAGCTCTTTATACGGCAACAACCATCGGTTCCGAGTTCATGCCGCCGCTCGATGAAGAGACCGCACTCTTCATGCCCATCACCGACCCGCGCATCTCGCTCACTGAGGCGACCGAAATACTACGTCAGCAGGATCGCATCATCTCAGCCGATCCGGCCGTCGCTATGGTCGTGGGAAAAGTGGGCCGGGCTGAGACCTCCACCGATCCCGCTCCGGTGAACATGAGCGAGACAACCATCACCTTCAAGCCAAAGGACCAGTGGCCCAGGGGGCTGACCAAAGACGCAATTCTTGTCCGCCTCGACGAGAAGCTGCAGATTCCTGGCGTCACCAACATCTGGACGCAGCCGATTCGCAATCGCATTGACATGCTCTCCACCGGCATCCGCACCCAGGTCGGCATCAAGGTCTTCGGTCCCGACCTAGGCGTCATCGAGGCCAAGTCGAAGGAGATCAAGGAGGTATTGGCCGAGGTTCCGGGCGCCGTCGATCTCTACGCCGAGCGAACCACCGGTTCTCCTTATTTGGAGATGACCGTGGATCGCGCCGCCGCTGACCGTTATGGACTGAATGTCGCCGATGTGGAGGACGCGATCGAAACAGCGATTGGCGGCAAGAATCTGACCACCACCATCGAGGGCAGGCAACGCTTCCCGGTGCGGGTTCGCTACGCGCGCGATTTCCGCGAGAACCCCCAGCAACTGGACGAAATTCTTGTCACTGGAAGCAGCGGCGCACAGGTTCCGCTCAGCAAAGTCATCACCATGAAAACCACCATGGGGCCGTCAATGATCAGCAGTGAAAACGGCCTGTTGCGCGGCGCGGTGCTGTTGAATGTGCGCGGACGCGACGTCGGAGGCTTTGTCGATCAGGCGCAACGCGTGGTGGCTGAGCGGGTAAAGATGCCGCCGGGCTACTACATTGAGTGGAGCGGTCAATATCAAAACCAGATCAGTGCGCGCAAGCGGCTGGAACTTGTGATTCCCGTTGTACTGCTGGTCATCTTTGTCCTCCTGTATCGCACCTACCATTCCGCAAAGGAGGCCGCGCATGTGCTGCTGGCAGTTCCCTTCGCCCTCAGCGGTGGCATATTCCTCGTAAAGATCATGGGGCTCAATTTCTCGGTTGCGGTTTGGGTAGGCTTTATTGCGCTCTTCGGAACAGCGGTGCAAACAGCCGTGGTGATGGTCATCTATCTCGAAGAGGCGGTTGCGCGGCGCAAGGCAGCCGACGGCCATCTCACTCGCGCCGGCCTGCATGCTGCCGTGATTGAAGGCGCCCTGCTCCGTCTTCGGCCCAAGGTAATGACTGTGGCTACTGTGGTGGCTGGCTTGCTGCCCCTGCTCTGGTCCGCACGCACCGGGGCTGAGTTCATGCGGCCGCTTGCCGCCCCCGTTCTCGGCGGCATGCTCAGCTCTCTTCTTCACGTCCTGATTGTGACCCCGGTAATCTTCACCTGGCTGCGCGAACGTGAGTTACAAGATCCGTAAGCAAATTGAAGGAGACCATTGCCAATCCCTCTTTTCACGCCCTCGTCTCATAAGCGATGATTCACGAGGCGAGCTTGCAACCTGCGCCACCGGCTCAGGCTCATCGCGAAAATGAGTGGATTGAGGGCCGTGACCTTAGGGCCTATCGTTGTTCCGAGTGAGTTACCGGCCACTCGTCAGTAACAAGTTGAGGAACAGCCGCACCTGGCTTTGGCCCTGGCAGTGCCTTGTCAGCGAGGGGTCAATGATTCACTTGTCTGTAAAGTCGGCTTTCCGGACAAGTGGCCCTTGGCTCAACTGTTGCCAACATGCCAACGCGTATTTCCAGTTACGACTGGCCCGAAGCTACGTGTACCTGTAGTGAGTGGAAAAACCCATCGGAAAATGCCCAATAAAGCGGTGCTTTTAAAGGGGTTTCGCATCCGCTGCGAAGTTAACGGGAATCTAATGATTCACGCCCGTTGAGAAGTCCGGTGATTCACTCTCTGACCGGGCCTTTGAGGAGGACAAGAACAGCCGTTCCAGGCTTGAGCGATATCTGAGCCCGACGCGGGAGCAGTGCTTCAAGCTGAGTCGATAAGAGAAACAACAAAGGCCCCGGGGCTTCAAGAAACCCTAGGGCCTTTGCCTTTTGCACGCAGAGGAAGGAAGCTCACGCTTCACATGCTAAGAGCGTCGCACCATTCGCACTATGGCGGGTACGGCACGGGCAAGAAATCGGGAATTGCGTTATGAGCTGATAAAAATGGTCCGGAAAGCCCCTCAGCCGCGTTTGGACGAATATGTGGCCGCCACCGACGGTCTCGAAGGCTCAAGCGGGCCATCAATCTATTCGGATTCAACAATTGAGAGCTATGTATCGGCGGATGGCAGCGCGACGTTCAGCGCGACCAGGATACTGACGCATTCGCCTCAATGCCGGTTAATTTGATGGATGGCTACCATAACGAGGCAGTGGGGGCTGGGTACGAACCTTCAGAGCGCTGGCTTGCGTCCCAGGGAAGTTGGTTCACCAAGGACTTCGCGCCGCGTTCACGGGCGATGGAGGGTGATGGGGAAGGTACATATGTTGAGCTGGGGAAGATTAGCGCCATCTTAACTATGGGAGACTTGGATTGGCAGTTCGAGTGCTCGATCTGCTCTAAAACGCGGAGACGGTGTTGACCTGACGGTGCAAGCAAGTGGCGAGGGTTTCTTAAGGTCTCCTCTGCCGCTGCCGTGTGCATCGAATGTGCATGAGTGGATCCCCGACTTGCAGCCAGGTCCTGACGGCATTCGCTTCGCCCGGGGAATCCTCCTGGGTATTGCCCTTTTCATGCCCTTTTGGATTTTGGGTTGGCGGGTTGTCACCAGTCATTAAGAAGCCCATATCCTGCCTGCCGTGCAGCGCCTTTGCCCCATCCATAACAAAAAGCCCGCACCGAACAAGCAAGACCTGCGAGGTCTCTCTTGCCCAATGCGGGCTGATTTCTGGATGAATCGATGCCAAGGGCGAAAAGCAGGGCTACGCTACGGCTTCAGCACTGGCATGGCGTTCTACTTCAATTCGAGTTACATCGGGCCGACCGATGCTCAGGTAGTTGAAATCGAGCTTGCGCATCTCTTCAGGACTCAGCAGATTGCGGCCATCGACGATGATCGGATAGCGCAACAAACGGCGAATTCGAGCGTAATCCAGATGTTTGAACTCATCCCACTCCGTCAGCACCAGAAGAGCGTCAGCTCCCTCCGCGGCTTCGTAGGCTGAATTGACGAAAAGCATACTCCGAGCAGGCAGCATCTCCCGGGCCCGCTCCATGGCGGCGGGGTCATACGCCTGAATCTGAGCGCCCTCGTTAATCAACCATTCCACAATGGAGATTGCCGGAGATTCGCGGATATCGTCAGTGCCTCCCTTGAAAGCCAGGCCGAGCACTCCGAGGCGCTTGCTCTTGAAGGTCCAGAGCGCGCTTCGAACCTTACGCAGAAAGCGGTCCTGTTGCTCATCGTTGATACGCATGACTTCTTCGAGGAGACGAAAATCGTAGCCACACTCGCGAGCCACTGCCCGGTAGGCCGACAAGTCCTTCGGGAAGCAGGAGCCGCCATAGCCAATGCCTGGATACAGGAAGCGTGGGCCGATTCGAGTGTCCGACCCTATGCCTTGCCGCACCTGGTCGACGTCGGCGCCCACCGAATCGCAAATGGTGGCCACCGCATTGATGAAACTGATCTTCATCGCCAGGAAAGCGTTCGAGGCATACTTGATCAGTTCGGCCGACTTCGCGCTGGTGATTAGGATCGGCGGGGGCGGCGTGAAGCATGATGGGGCAGGAACCGCAGCCGTGGGGAAGGGCGGCTGATGTCCTCACGGGCCAGACGGACAGCGGCGATGATAGACGCGGCAATGACCAGGGTCGACGCAAACCTGTCCGTCCTGCGCTGCTCCTCTTCTCGAGCCGTTGCACGTCGCATCTCGCCCATCCCAATTCGCCCTCCCGGGCACGGGAGAAGTATAGGCGAATAATAGGCGAAAGGTGTCCACAGGCGAATCCGGGCTGCCCGACTCTGCCACGCAGACTTAGCCACCGAAGTCGTTGTCGTGCAGGCGCCCCGTTGTCGTGCAAATGGAGGGAAATGGGCGGAATTGGCACGACAATGGCGACTAAAGCGACGAAAGGGAACTGACATAAAGTGCTTGTTTTCTGTAAATTATTTTTAGATTCAAGAAGTTAGATAAATATATGGCGGGAGGGAGGGATTCATATCGCGCCATAAATCGTTGTTAATCCAAGAGATAACAAATAAGATCGGCAAAATACACCCAAAAATACACCCTTCGAGAATTGACTGGTGTTTATTGCTGATATGTGAGGGGGACGATGCCGAACTGTCCCGCGAATCTAACCGGTAGACAATCATCGAGGGCCAGTACATGACCATCATCAACTGCACTTTCTGGGAGGAGCGTAATAATCTTGTTTGCCGATAGAGCTTCGTGGTGCAGTCCGACCTGTCAGAACCTGCTTGAACGGTTTGAAGCTCTCAGAGCCCCCTACGGTTCACAGCTTTCTTCGCCCGCTCAATGCGGCACTACAACGGTCTCGGCTTTGACTACCTGTGCACTGCAATTAACAGCAACCTCTTCATTGAAATTGAGATCCGTGGGGGCAGCACCGGTAATAAGCCGCGCCCCACGACTGAACGTCAAGTCCTGAATCGCCCACTGGATGAAAACCAAGAGGCGATTCTGGAACGTCACAATGTACGTGAGGTGTATGAAAGCCCACACGATCCAGGCCACCAAGCCTGAGAGGTGGGCCCCGAAGGCATTCGCCACAGCTGCCCAGCGTCCGATGACCGCCAGAGAACCTTTATCGGAGTAATGAAAGGGAGGGAGTTTCGGCTGATCGTTCACTTTCCTCAATATCGCTGTGGCCGCATAGATCCCTCCCTGCATGGCCACCTGCGCCAAGCTCGGTAAGGGCTTTCCATCGGCATTTACAGCGGACGCGAGATCGCCGATTACGTAGATATCGGGATAATTCGGAATCGTCAGGTCAGGTTTTACTTTTACTCTTCCTCCTTTGTCAGTTTCAGCATTCGTGCGGCAGGCCAGGATTCGTCCGAGCGAAGAAGCTGCAGTACCGCCTGCCCAGATCACCGTCCTGGCTTCTATGCGATCCAAGTGTTTGTCGACTTCGATGGTCAGTCCTTCCTTGTTTATATCCTTTACCATGGCGCCGCACTTTACGGTGACATCGAGCTTGGCGAGAGCTCGAGTGGCCTTCTCTGCGAGATCTTCTGGAAAGGGCATGAGCACGCGCGATGCTCCATTCAGCAAGATGATTTGGGCTTCTTCCGGACAAATGGAGCGAAAGTCATCCTTCAGTGTTTGGCGGGCAATCTCTCCAATGGCTCCCGCGAGTTCCACACCGGTTGGGCCGGCGCCCACAATCACAAAAGTGAGCCACGCATGGCGTTGAACGGGATCTGATATCCGCTCCGCGACCTCGAAGGCACACAGAATCTTGTGGCGGATCGTTGTGGCTTCTTCAACGCTTTTCAGGCCGGGCGCCCATTCCTGCCACTCGTCGTGCCCGAAGTATGAAGTCTGAGAGCCTGTTGCGACGATGAGTGAATCGTAGGGGAGAACCGCGCCATCTGCGAGATGCACCTGTTTCGCATCGGGGGCAACATCTTCGACTGAACCCAGGAGGACACGGGTATTCTTTTGGCGGCTCAACACACTTCGCAACGGAGCCGAAATCTGCCCTGGTGAGAGCGACCCCGTTGCAACCTGGTACAGGAGGGGCTGAAAGAGGTGGTAATTGCGACGATCAATCAAGGTCACATCTACCAACTCTGATCTTAGCGCCTGGGCGGCGCGAAGCCCGCCAAAACCACCTCCGACAATGACCACCCGCCAAAGTTTACTCACAGATATCTCTCGTTTCAGACTTTCACGGTTAGGCTCGAATTCTCTTCCACCGCGAATTCAGAAATTGATGCCGAACTGACCTCAAAATTCTGGCGCGTTCTTGACATGATCCGTGCCGCAGGGCCGGATGATGTGTTGGAAGCCGGGCTGGATGAACAAGGCACTCTTATGAAAGCGCAAGACCTTCAGATTGGTAGTTCAATTGCTACTGACGTCAGCGATTCTTCCGAGAATGGCCCACGGCTGGTGGAAGCATCACGAACCTTGATGATCTCCTGGATCACTTGACCGAGAATCCTCCGAGGGCATTCCCCATGTTGCGCAGAACCTGCGCTGTGCTTGTGGCCTATCTCGATAAATCGTCTGCCGAGATCACGATTGATTCCGTCAACGGCGTCAGAGATCGCTTCCGACCAATTCTTGAAAACCGCAAGCATGCCGCGAATTCAATCCGTGGCAATGAGGACCGAGTCCGTGGCCTCACTTCTTCTCGTAAGGCCACTTCCAACCTGCGATTTCCGGGCTGTCGATCCCGTGCTCGTAAGCATGGCGACGGCATGCGATCTGGCTGTCGCGGAATTCCTCTTTGGCATGGGCACCGACCCTTTGAAGTCTCGGGATCCGGTCAATTGCGTCGATTGCGAGACTGAACCGGTCCGTCTGATTGTTAATTGCCAGTTCCATCGGCGTGTTGATGTTGCCCTTCTCCTTGTAGCCGCGCACATGCAGGTTCCGGTGGTTTGTGCGGCGATAGGCGAGACGGTGAATCAACCAGGGATAGCCATGGAAGTTAAAGATGATTGGCTTGTCTACCGTAAACAGAGAATCGAAATCCGAATCCGTCAAGCCATGTGGATGTTCTGAGTTGGGTTGTAGCTTGAACAAATCAACCACGTTTATAAATCGAATCTTCAGGTCGGGAAAGTGATCCCTGAGTAGTACTGTTGCAGCCAGCGCTTCCTGTGTTGGGATGTCGCCCGCCGCAGCAAACACAACATCAGGTTCACTACCTTCATCATTACTGGCCCAATTCCAGATGCCGATGCCCTTCGTGCAATGTGTAATAGCGGCATCGATATCCAGGAACTGCAGATGTCGCTGCTTGTCCGAGACAACAACGTTGATGTAGTTCTCGGAACGCAGGCAGTGATCCGCTACCGACAACAGACAGTTGACGTCGGGTGGTAGATAGATACGGGTGACGGCCGCACTCTTGTTCAGTACCACGTCAAGGAATCCAGGATCCTGGTGGGTGAAGCCATTGTGATCCTGACGCCATACCGTTGAGGTAATGAGAAGATTGAGTGACGCAATCTTGCGACGCCAAGACAACTGATTGCAGATGGACAACCATTTGGCATGCTGATTAAACATCGAGTCGATCACGTGAACGAATGCTTCATAGGATGAGAGAAACCCATTGCGACCGGTAAGCAGGTAGCCCTCGAGCATGCCTTCCATGGTGTGCTCGCTGAGCATTTCGATTACGCGTCCGTCCGAAGCCAGTTCTGTACCGTTACTGTCCTCGGGGAACATCTCAGCAATCCAGAACTTCTTCGAAACCTGATAGATTGCATCAAGTTTGTTGGACGTGTTCTCGTCGGGACCGAACACCCGAAAGCTGTTCATGTTCGATTTCATGACATCCCGTAGAAAATTGCCGAGCGGCGGAACGTTCTCCACTTCGGTGGTACCAGGATGGTCGATTTTAACGGCATAATCGCGAAAGTCGGGCAAGCGCAGTTTCTTTCTGAGATCTCCATTTGCATGGGGGCTGGCGCTCATACGCCTGGAGCCTGAAGGCGCAGTTTCAGTGATTTCCGGACGGAGCCTCCCGGATTCGTCGAAGAGTTCTTCTGGCTTGAGCGAACGCATCCAGTCTTCCAGAATTCGCAAACGTTGCGGGTTGGTCTTAACGTCCGCCAGCGGAACCTGATGCGAACGCCAAAAGGCTTCAATCCGCTGCCCGTCAACCTCCCCCGGCGCACCCCAACCCTTCGGCGATCGCAGAACTATCATGGGCCAGCGCGGCCGGGTCGCAATGCCGGTCTTCCGGCACTCTTCCTGATGTGTCCTGATCTCCTCAAGGCAACGCTCGAGTGTTGCGGCCATTGCCTGGTGCATGCTGTCGTGTTCGGAACCCTCGACGAAGTAAGGGTTCCAGCCATATCCCCGCAACAGATCCTCCAGTTCCTCGTGAGTGATCCGCGCCAGCAGAGTGGGGTTGTTGATCTTATATCCATTAAGGTGAAGTATTGGTAGTACAGCACCGTCGCGGATCGGATTCAGAAACTTGCTGATATGCCATGAGGTTGCCAAGGGGCCAGTTTCCGCTTCTCCGTCGCCCACCACGGCTCCAACGATCAGGTCGGGATTGTCGAACGCGGCTCCGCAGGCGTGCGAAAGGACATATCCCAGCTCACCTCCTTCGTGAATCGACCCTGGAGTCTCCGGCGTACAGTGACTGCCAATTCCGCCGGGAAACGAGAACTGTTTAAAGAATTCCAGGAGGCCCTTTTCGTCCTGGCTTTTTTCTGGATAGATTTCACTGTAGGTGCCCTCCAGATAGATAGGAGCCAGCACTCCTGGCGCGCCGTGGCCGGGACCCGCGAGAAAGATCATTTCAGCGTCATGCTTTCGTATAACGCGACTCAGATGGGTGTAGATGAAAGAAAGCCCGGGGCTCGAACCCCAATGACCGAGAAGGCGGCTCTTGATATGCTCGGGCTTCAGAGGTTCACGCAACAGGGGATTGGCCTGGAGATAGATCATGCCTAGAGCCAGGTAATTGCACGCGCGCCAGTGAGCCTCGATCTTGTTTAGTTCATCGGTAGTTAGCGGCGCTCCCGCGACTGTTGAGCGTGCTTTGCCTTCGGCGCTCAGTGATTCCGTGAGTTCTCCAGTTTTCTCGAGCAATTTCATTTTGGACTTTCCTCATTTCTTGTTTTAGCGCCTTAGTGTGCGCTGCTTGGATAGTTTGCTGAGTGCAATCGACGCCGGATTCACCGGAACCCTATGCGCTTTAATCTCAGATGTTGAATCAACTCTCAATCGCATTTCCCAAACAGTTGGTTCGTCGCATCCCAAGGCATGGGGCGATCAAATCAATATTGAAAAGGCTGCGTCAATTTCGCAAATGCATCGCCTTAGATCAGAACGTCGGCAGGCGAGATCTTGCGTCTCTTCAAAGAACTACGAAGTGCACGCCTGGCGCGCACCAATCGCGATTTGGCGGCGGCTACCGTCAGACCGAAAGTAATGGCAGACTCCTCAAGCGAACATTCCTCTCGGTAATAATGCTCAAAGATGCCACGAAGGTCAGTCGGAAGCCCACTGACTGCCGTCAGGAGAAGTTCATAGATCTGCTTATTCGCACACATCTGTTCAGGATTCGGCGAATCGTCCGGATATTCCGGTACCTCGATTTTGTTTGATTCGGATGGGGCTGGATAAAACGAGCCCTCTGAGCGTACCTTTCTCTTTCGCAACAGCATCAGCGATTTGTTGATTCCTATCCTCGTGATCCAGGTGGAGAATTTGCAATTCCCTCGAAAACCATTCAAATGCTTGCACGCGCTGAGCATTGTCTCTTGAACTATATCCTCAGAGTCCTGGCGGTTTCGGACAATCCTGAATATGGTGTTTTCGAGCGGTCCGCTGTATCGCTGGAACAGTTCGAAAAATGCCTGCGCGTTTCCAGACATTGCTTCATTAAGCAGGTGGTCCTCGGGAGGCATTGGATGACGCGCTCCGGTTTGCCCGAATACTTTGATGCTTCGCGGATCTTGAATCGCCGCGAAGGTGCTGCTGCCGATTTGCCCATCGCGATATCGGACTCCATCAGTCGGGAAGTTGATGGAATGCGTGGCTTCGAAGTTGAACGCCGAGGAACTTGCCATCATTGCACCTCCCCGGTCCCCACGACCTCAGAGTTAGGGTAGGTTTCAGAGGAGAACGCTTCGGAAGCAATAGGAGCCGACGCCTCAGGCCGGGAAGCCCGGCGATGGGACAGGAAGCGCCAGAATCGAGGGACGACAATAATGGCGGCCGCGAATCCGAGAACGAGGAAAATGCTGCGGCTGGGTGAAGCGCTCATGGTGGAGGAAAGCCATGCGCGGAGTTCTCGCGGAAGGAAACGTCCGGCCGCAAGATAGAGAAAGGCCCAGAGTCCTGAAGAGACTATGTCCAGCACCACGAATCGCAGCCTGGAGAATCCAGAGAGACCGGCGAGAGCCGCGGCCAGATTGGGCCCGGGAAGGAAGCGAGTCACAAACATAGCCAAGCCGGCGCGATGGGTGAACAGGTGACCGATGCGAAAGGAGCCCGCATCTACCGCTTGCAGGTGCTTGAAAGCGCCAGCTGGATTCGTTTTGCGGCTGCGTCCCAAGTCGAACAAGGCGCAGTCAACAAAAACGGACGCTGAGACCGCCACAAGCACTGCCAGAGGCATACTCACGCTTTCGCTTCCTGCGAGGGCTCCGATCAACAGCAACAGCGGAGCACCGGCAATCGGTATCCCTACCTGCTCGAGGAGGATAGTGACGGCCAGCAATCCGAGTGGATGGCTAGTCAAAAAGTGACCCACATGAGTCATCGAGCTCTCCTAAGTTACTGCTGCAAGCCCCGTAAGGACTTGTTGTGGTGGACTCGTGACGATTCCGTTCTTCGTCAGAAACGACATGGTTGATCGCGCGCACGCGCGCATCGTTGACATCTTTCGCCGATCTCCTTAGGAGGAGAGCACAATCCATGATGGAATACCGCTCAAGGACGCAAATTACAAAAACCAGGCGGTCAAAGTCGGGCAACGTCAGAATCGCGGAAGCATCCTGCTTTGCTTCTATCCGATACACGCTGGGTTGCAAATGGAAATCAGGTCCTGCTTCGCTGTAGGTATCATTGGGAATCGTGCTTTCCGTGTCTTCAACCAAGCAGATTGCGTTGCGGACCACCATCCGGCGGGCCCAGTTAAGAGCCCACTTTTTTGAAACGGTGCTGATGACCAGGCACTCCCTCATGGCACGGATGAGACAGCATTCGGCCTTCTCGGCATCGGCAGTAAGTAGCAGCGACAAACGAAAGAGGCCGGTCATTTCTTTTGCGAATAACCTCTGGAAATCGTCTGTGGTCGCGAACGTATCCTCTTCGATTAACTTGAACTGATCGCTGTGGAACTGGAGTGCGGTTTTCATTTCTTCTCCGTGACGCATGCGAAGAGGGCATAGACTGTCACCCTCCGTGTTTTACCTTCGCGACTTCAGGAGATGCATCCGAATTGCCAAACGAGCCTGGCCTGCAAGTTGTTGATTCGGTAAGCAGACTGCATGAGGCCTATTTGGTGAGTTGTCGAAACTGGCGAAACATGCTCGACACGCACGATGCCTAGCCACATCGAAGACTCGAGCGAACTCCGACCCGGCGCAAATCGAGACAACAAAGTAGAGAGATGGCTTGTCGGTGCAAGTTGGCTTTGGTTTCTCGCTCTTTCCGTTTGGGCTAACCTGTCGAAACCGATGCGGTGATCAGAGTGAGATTGTCCGCTGAGCGTGACACCTTTTCACTGCCAGCACTCCCAGCACCGCAAAAGCCGAGGTGAGGAAGAATTGTATGATCCCAAAGTGCGCGCCGGCTTCCGATGCCGCCATTGCGAACAAAGGAGAGTGATTGAGCAACTGAATCGACACGGAAACAACATTCAGATAGAGAACAGCCACAATGAAGAAAGCGAAGATCGGGCGCCACCGGCCAGCAAGGTGGAACTTGCGCCATGCAAGGACGACGGCTGCCACACAGTAGACCGACAGCATGCAGATTCCCTGAGTCGGCGAGAGGTGACCTGTTATAGGAAGAAGGCCGGCAACACTTGCAATCAGGCTATATTCCAAAAACCGGATTACCCGACTACCGTTCAGCGCAACCCTCAGAACTCCGCGCAGCACTATTGCGCCGGAACCGATGGCGAGCAAACCAAGCACAACCTGAATCCACCCGAGAACATTCATGTCTATCCTCCCGCGTGCGTCTTCGCCCCTGCCTCGACCACCATCACGCTTTTTTACTTACGCTTGTTCCTTTCGCGAGCCGGGATCGTCGAGCCAGTTGTTTCACGACCTGCCGCATAAAGACTCCACTGACACGGAACCGTGCGCCCTGGTCCGCTAGGATCAGCAACACATCTTCCCCCTCAGCACTTAGTGCGGTTACACTCCGCAAATCGATGATGAGTTCACGATTGTCGCCATCAGAAAGAGTTTCCTCGCCGAAGTTCTTCAACTCGTTGGTCCATGGCGCAACCAGTTTGCCTTCCAGAACCACTTGCCGCTTGCGATCATTCTCGATAATGGAAATCTTGAGCATTTCTAGCTCCCCCCGTCTAACAGCAATCGCCGTGCCAAATGTGGGGGAGACTTATCGTATGTATTTTCAGTAATTTGAGGATATCTTGCCGATTCAGAGTCGAAAGTGTTGATGACAATACAGCCGGAGCAGTTCGCGCGACGTGATCCTTATCACGGCTTAGTGGCATGAATGATTGCGAACCTGTTCAGCCGGCGCTGGAGAATGCGGGCTCAGGCATAATCGTAGGGGTTGATTTCAAGCCTCTTCATACGGGAGATGAGGGTTGTGCGACTGATCCCCATGCGTGCCGCTGCTCCCTCGGTGCCTCCAACCCGGCCTTTGCATTCGGTCAGTACGCGAACGATCTCATCGTGCTGCTTCTTGGCATGTTCGCTCTCAGCGCCCTTGCCTTTCATCGAAGCAACCGTCTCCCTGACGATTCGTGCAATATCGTCTTCCGCTCTTGGTGCTGAGGCCTGCGCAGGTTGAGCTGAGAACGGCACATGTTTGTTCTTTTGGGACCTGCTAAGGAGCTCAGCAAGCGGGGCCTCGAGCGACTTTCCGCGGGTCAGGATGACGGCACGCTCGACGAAGTTCTCGAGTTCGCGGATATTGCCGGGCCACTCCCATGCAGTAAGCCCCTTCATCACGGATACCGGAACCGATTCGATGCGTTTCTGCATTTGCTTCGCGCATTTCTGCACAAAGTAGCCTACGAGCAGCGGAATGTCCTCTCTGCGATCTCTAAGGGGTGGAATGCGGATGGGAAATACGTTCAAGCGGTAATACAGATCGTTCCGGAACTCGCGGTCGGCAACCATCTCTTCGAGATTGCGGTTGGTGGCCGCCACAATCCGCACATTTACTTTGCGCGTATGCGTGCTGCCAAGGCGTTCAAATTCCCGCTCCTGCAGGACGCGCAGTAATTTTGGTTGGATTTCAGGTGGAATATCACCCACTTCGTCGAGGAACAGCGTGCCTTGATCAGCGAGTTCCATGCGCCCGACCTTCTGGCTGATCGCGCCCGTAAATGCGCCCTTCTCATGCCCGAAAAGTTCGCTCTCGAGAAGCCCAGTAGGGATGGCGGCGCAGTTCAACTTCACAAACGTGCGGTCTTTGCGCCGGCTGCGTTCGTGAATGGCGCGGGCGATCAATTCTTTTCCTGTGCCGGTTTCGCCAAGCAAAAGAACAGTGGAATCGCTGGGAGCGACGGTTTCGACCATCTGCAAAACGTGCCTGAGCGCTGGGCTGCTGCCGATGATCCGCTCGAAACCCATCTCGCTGCGGAATTCTTCCTCGAGATAAAGCTTCTCCTCGGCGAGCTTGTCTTTCAGCCGGGTAATCTCTTCATAGGCAAGGGCATTTTCGATTGCGATGGCAATCTGGCCGCCTATGAGGCGGAGAAAGTCGATCTCGTCCGCATCATATGGCCGCTCTGCCGTTCGCCCGACTCTCAGGATTCCCAGAGCGCGGCCGCGGCTTACAAGCGGAATATTGCAAACGGTCTTTTGTTCCGTGAGAAGCGAATTGTGCGCCTGTTCCTCTGGGGAAAAGTCGTCAGGATTTGAGGTGTTTGCGATTGTGGGCTTGAGAGTCTCAAACGCGGTTCTTCCTGCCCCAACGGAACTGATCAGCATACCCTCTCTGACGATTCCTGGGCCTTCTGGAAGATCAAGCGCGTAGATTCTGAATTTTCCCGACGCCTCGTCGGGCAATGCAATGCCGGCTAGATCGCTCAGCATCCTTTCCCGGGCATTGGCGGAGGTAGCGCGGAGGACCTCTCGAAGGTCCAGATTTGACGTGATGCTGTTAGTCAAATCCAGGAGCAACTGAAGTCGCTCGTTCTGGAGCTGTAGGTCAGGTCGTGAGGACAGACTTTCCATCGAAGCTGGATAGGCACTCGGAGTGCCAAACCTTCCGAATGCAAGTTATTGAATCGGCTAGGAGATTAAGTACGTCTTGTGCTGATTGTCGAAATTGGCGACGGCAGTTTCGACATGTGTTTCATGGAGCGGTTGCGAAAGTCAAAGAACCTTTGTATGGACAGGACCAATTCAAGGAGTCAGAGACACTCTGCGACGAGGCGAGCAGATTTCCGTTAGTGTCTTTCAAATTAGATAATTTCGCATTGAGGCCACCATGCGATCAGGATCAGGAGCGCTCTGACAGACCTGATCGTCGAATCATTCTCGGTCAGACTCCGTCACGCACACGGCTGCGCATAGGCGACCCCGCCGAAATGGGCTGACCTTTCAGTGAAGTGAATTGCGAAAACGCCGCGTGCCTGCACAAGTCGCTTCTGATTGGTTTATCCGGGTGTAAGCGTTGGTGTTAAACCCGCGGGCTACAAGGGGTGCAATCCCAATAAGCGGCCGCTTCTCAGTGTCGAACTTGCATCGACAGTTGCGACTCTCGACAACTTCCATCCCGAGATCGCTCTTCGCGCCAACTCATTCTATGGCAATTAGCGGTCTATTCGGGTTTGGCATCGCACCTGCAAAAGCAAGAGCGTCGGCCGCTATCTGTTGTAAGCACTTCGGCACGGTGCCGGACAGGACCACAGCTTCAGTCCCGATGGCAAAGGTGCAAGAGACGCATGCGAGATTAGGGTGCTTGGCATCCACGGCCGGACCAAGGTCGGAACACTCCTAAATTTGTGAGAGGTACTGAGATGAATGTTTTCTGCTGCTCTGGTGAGACTGTGTCTCCGCACGTTAAACGGGCTCTTGCCGTTGTCTGCGCATCAGTTGTCCTTCTGGCTGGATGTCAACAGAAGCCGGAGGTCGCTGCGGATCAGCCCGTGCCCGTGCGCCTGCAGCTTCCCCATCATGTCCAGCAGCCTGTATCGGTTGCCGTCAGTGGATCGGTTGAAGCAAATGTTGCGGCATTAACAGCCTTCCAGGTTGGCGGCCGTGTATTACACGTCTATGTCGAGGAAGGCCAACGGGTGACAAAGGGCCAGATCCTGGCGGATCTTGACCCGACGGACTACCGGAATGCGTACAACGCTGCGGCGGGCGAAGCAGATGCAGCGAATGCCGAGAACCTGAAAGCAAAAGCGGGGCTAAGGCATCAGGAGTTGGAGCAGACAAGGATCGATTTCGATCGTGCTCAGGACGAATACCAGCGTCTCAAGTATCTCTACGATCACCAAAGTCTGCCCGCCAACGACTTCCACAAGATCGAAGCTGCGTTTCTTGCGTCGCAGCAACGCTACGACATGGCTCAGAGCGGAACGCGTGTCGAAGACAAGCAAGCCGCCTCGGCGCAGTTGAGCGCCGCAACTGCGCAAATGCAAGAAGCGAAAAAGCGATTGGCCGATTGCCAGTTGCGCGCTCCGATTTCGGGCTTTGTTGGAATGCGCCAAATCGATGAGGGAGTCACGATCGCTCCCGGTGTTCCGGTTATCTCTGTCGTTGATCTAGACCCTGTAAAAGTGCGCGTTGGAATTCCTGAGACCGAAGTAGGAAAAGTACGCGTAGGCGACCGCGCCGTGGTTTCTATTCCTTCACTCAACGGGCAGCAGTTTGATGGGCGCATCGAAGCCATCGCTGCGGCATCCGACCCCGCCTCGCGCACCTACGTATCAAAGATCGTTGTTGCCAATCCGACACGCGTATTGCTCGCCGGCATGGTCAGCGATGCCCGTCTGATCGGAGATAGCCAGGTGAATGCCATCACGATTCCTGGCTCCGCCATCGTCCGGGATGCACGCGGAGTAGCGCAGGTCTTCCTCGTGACTCCGGGCCAGAACCGCGCTTACGGACGGCGTGTCGACGTCGGCGCAATGATCGGAAACGAAGTCGAGATCCGAAACGGCCTCACGGGCAACGAGCAGGTGGTGGTGGACGGCCAGAATTATGTTCGCGAGGGATCGCTGGTGAAGATTGAAGGAGGCAGCCGATGAATCCGGTCCGCGCTGCCCTCCGCTTTCCCCAGGTAACGCTGTTCTTGTCTGCAGTGGTCTTCCTCCTCGGCGTCTATTCCATGGTGAGAATGCCTCGCCGCGAGGATCCGAAGATTACGATCCGAACCGGCATCGTTGCCGCCATGTATCCAGGCGCAACCAGCCAGGAAGTTGAAGACCAGGTCACGCGCAAGATCGAAGAACACCTGTTTCACTTCGAAGAAGTCCGCCGTGAGAAGACCTACTCGACCACTCGGAATGGAATGGTGGTCATCAACGTCGAACTGAACAAATCGGTCACGGATGCGGATCAGTTCTGGTCTAAGCTGCGTCTCGACCTGGCTCTGCTCAAGGCCCAGGAATTGCCTGCCGGTGTTCAGGGTCCGATGGTAGATTCGGACTTCGGTGACACGGTTGCGGTCCTGATCGCAGTGCATGGCGGCTCGTATGGCTATCGCGAGCTGAAAGACTATGCGAGAACAGTTGAGGACGGTGTTCGCACTCTTCCGATGGTATCGAAGATCCATCGCATCGGCGACCAGCCGGAAGCCATCGAGGTCGATTCCTCCAATGCTCAACTCTCCCAGTATGGGGTCACGCCGCTCCAGGTGATGCAGGCTCTCCAGGGACGCAACACCGTCGAGTATGCTGGCCGCGTCTCGGACGGCAACAACAAAGTTCCAATTCAGTCGGGCGATCGGCTTCACACCGAGGACGACATCCGCCAGATGATGGTTGACGTCTCGCGTACAACAGGCCAGCCGGTCTACATCCGTGATCTGGCAAATGTTCACCGGACCTATAAGGATCCGGACAACTATGTGCGCATGAATGGCGAGCCCGCCATTCTGCTTTCGGTTGAGATGCACGAAGGCAATAATATCGACGATCTCGGCAAAGACCTGCACGCCAAGCTGGCAAGCATTCAGGCCGGATTTCCGCCGGACGTCAAGCTCGATCTGGTTGCCAACCAGCCCGAGATGGTGCATGAGCGCGTCCAGGACTTCATGAGGGAGTTTGGCATCGCGATTATTGCCGTGATCCTGGTAACGATCGTTCTGCTGCCTCTCCGGGTGGCGCTCGTGGCAGCCATTGCAATCCCCACTTCCATCGCCATGACCTTCAGCACACTCCAGTTATGCCACGTGGAGATTCAACAGGTCTCGATCGCCGCTCTGATCATCGTGCTCGGCATGGTGGTCGATAACGCCATCGTCATCGTCGACAACTATATTGAATTGCTCGATCACGGGGTTCCGATCGATGAAGCGGCGGAACGGGCTGCGAGCGAGATGGCCGTTCCGGTCTTGGCTGCAACTTTGGCCATCATTGCGGCGTTTGCCCCGATGCTCTATCTCTCGGGAGCAACGGGCGAGTTTATCCGGGCCCTGCCCATCACCGTGGCGCTGTCGCTGACCATCTCCTATCTGGTGGCGATGTTCCTGACTCCGATGATGGCGAAGTGCTTTATTCGGACCGGGCTGCAGACGGAGAGCCACGGGAGTTCGAACAAGCCTCAAAAACTTTCCCTCCTCGATTACATGCAAAAGGGCTATAACGTGATCATCGCCCAGGCGATGCAGCACAAGAAGTCCGTTCTCGTCGGCACCGTGCTCGCCTTTCTGGCCGGACTGGGTCTTTTGTCCATCGTGCCGCAACACCTGTTTCCCATGGCTGAGCGACAGCAGTTCGTCATCGACGTTTGGCTGCCCGAGGGGACCCGGATCGAGACCACCGACGCGACTACACGCCGAATCGAGGCGGTCCTTGCGCACGAGTCCCTGGTAAAGGAATATGCCAGCTATCTCGGGTCGAGCTTCCCCCGTTTCTACTACAACGTCAACCCCCAGATACCCGCGTCGAACTACGCTCAGATCCTGGTGAACACAAACAACGTGAAGAAGACACCCGCCCTGGTCGAACAACTGCGGCACAGTCTCCCGGATGTAGCCCCGGAGGCAACGGTGATCGTCAAAGAGTGCCAGCAGGGAGACAGCATGGAGTCCCCGGTCGAGGTCCGCATCTCGGGCCCAGATGCTGCGACGCTCGAGTCGATCGGGAACAACGTGCAGGACGTGCTGCGGCACACGCCGGGCGCCACCTACATCAATACCGACTGGCACGAAGAGGTTCTTGAGGCTGGCGTGCACGTGCGCGAAGAGGTGGCGAATCGTCTGGGTCTGAGCAATCAGATGATCTCCCAGGAACTTGCCGCCGGGTTCGAGGGCTTGCCCGCGACCACCGCTTGGGAAGGGGATCGTAAACTCGACGTTCTGTTGCGGTTGGATCCTGCACAGAGGGACAACTTCCGGTCGGTGAATGATATGTACGTGACTTCGCCGGTCACCGGAACCAGGGTCCCAGTGGATGCCGTCGCAACACTGAATCCGGAATGGCAGCCGGGGAGAATCGTGCGCAGAAACGGCGTACGCACCCTTACCGTTCGTGCCTTTCCCGCCCATGGACAATTGGCCAGCAATATTCTGAAACAGACTCGCAAGCAGGTGGACGCCATGCCCCTGCCGCCCGGCTACAAGATCGCCTACGGCGGAGAATCCGAGATTCAGCAGGAGACATTCGGCGAGATGAAATACGTGCTGGCGGCCGCCATCATGCTGATCTTCCTGATTCTTCTCATTCAGTTCC
>Ga0224557_1001004_pt1 | contig 28649 bp, 20 predicted proteins | sample 714S31014metaG_FD_180677 | JGI IMG/M metagenome (GOLD analysis project Ga0224557, IMG submission 180677) | Peat soil microbial communities from Stordalen Mire, Sweden - 717 S3 10-14 | ecosystem: Environmental > Terrestrial > Soil > Wetlands > Peat | place: Sweden: Norrbotten County, Stordalen... | reverse complement strand
TGCGGGAGCGGCAAAAAGTTCAAGAAGTGCTGTGCGGCCCCTTGAGCGCATAGAAGCGCAACCACCGGACCGTGCAAATCGCGGAACCTAAGGCTAACTGACTGGCCAGAACTCGGTACTCTCAAGTGACCAGAAACCTGTGTGTTAATCTTTAGACCGAAAAATGCGGAAAATCCTATTTAGGTGCGGTGCAACAGTTATTCAGCAGCGAAGCGCCGTAGCGCCGCCCAAGTTGTTCGATTTGTTCTCGATGGGGTCACGGTTGTTCTGCTATTACCAACGGGAACTGCGCGATCTCGCGGCCAGGATCCAAAAGGGAAAGCTAAGGGCATCCTCTGAAATTGGGCGAGTTATCTTCGGCAGAGATTGCCATGGCGTTGATCGTTACCTGACAAATGAATTTATCCGCACTTACGCCAGGACTCCAGTCGGTCGTTTCCATAGCGCGAATCCAACAATCGCTGGCTTTTCGAAGGTCGTCGTCTGGCTGACCTTCAGCAATGGCTTGCAAAAAGGAACTCAATCCACGCTCAGCTATAGATTGCAAATTGGCTGACAGCAAATCGGAAGATCCCATGTTCCCTCTTTTGATCAGTGTGCTCTACCACGGCTTGTGCTAGCTTTCCGTACAATGCCGAACCCGGCGTCGACGTGTTATGCGCCAAGCCAGATCGGACGCCACCCGAATTCTCATTGTTGCCTCTCGTAAGCCATTGTTTATGTGAGTCTTCGCCCACTCAGCGGCAGACGCACTTCGTTGTCCGTTTCCTGAGCCCCTCAATCTCCGCTATGCGCCTCTGTGTGCTTGGGATCGTTCGATTTGAGAAGGAATGAAAGGAAAAACATGGCTGCCGACCCAACTCCCAAAATCACATAGGTGTCAATGAATGACATGGCAGCGGCCTGCATCATGAACGATCGGTAGATTTGGGCCACGACGGCCGCCTGCGTTCCAAAAGGCCCTAACCCGGCGCTGCGGGCGTGCAAGGCCATGGCTTGAGCAGTGATCGCCAGACCTGGATCTCCCGCGTTCAGGTGGTCGGCAAGCCGGGCCAGATGGAATTGCTGGCGGCGGGCCAGAATCGTTTGCACCCCCGCTGCGCCGAAGCTCATTCCAATGTTGCGCATGAAGTTGGTCAATCCCGAGACCGAATCGCTCTTGTCTTGCGGAACTCCTACAAAAGAGGCAGTCATTGTAGGAATGAAGATGAAGGCCAAGGGAACAAACTGCACCAGCATGATAACCGCGGCCCCGCTAAAACTGATGTTCAGAGATAATAGCTTTGTGGATATGTACATCCCGCCCGCGGAGAGAAGCCAGCCAAAGGCGATCATGTACTTGGCGGGGAATTTGGGACCGATAAATCCTACGGCGGGCATGGTCACCATCACAAGAGCGGCGCCGATGGAAACGATTACGCCAGCATCCTCCGCGGTGTATCCCATGAGCATCTGGAGAAACTCCGGCATGAGAATCATCGAGGAAAACATCACGACGCCGGCCAGGAACATCATCAGGCACGAGCCGGAGAAATTGATAATTTTGAATAACCTCACGTCGACGATCGGCTGCTTCTGGCGCCACTCCCACACCACCAGACCGCTGAGACAGACGACGGCGATCACGATCAGCGTGCTGATAAAACGAGAGGCCAGCCAGTCGTCTTCCTGCCCCTTGTCCAAAAGAACCTGGAGGGCCACGATCCCCAACGCCAGCAGCGAGAATCCCACCATATCGAAGTGTATCTCGCCGGGTTTAAATCGCCGCAGGAATGGAGGATCGTCCACGAATTTGAAGACCAGCCCCAGGACCACAAGTCCGAGCGGCAGATTGATGAAGTAGATCCATCGCCAGGTGTAGTTATCGGTGATCCAGCCGCCCAGGATAGGTCCCAGGGCGGGAGCCACGACCACCGTCATGCCGAAGAGCGCGAAGGCGGCTCCGCGCAGCCGAGGCGGGAAACTGTCGGCCATGATGGACTGCGCCATGGGCTGCAAACCGCCGCCGCTGGCGCCCTGGATGGCCAGGGCGCAAAGCAGCGCCGGCAGGGTGGGCGCTATCCCGCAGAGCAAGGAGGCCGCGGTGAACAGCCCAATGCAGATCATGAAGAACCGCTTGCGGCCCATCAGGCTCGAGAGCCAGCCGGTGATGGGCAGAACGACGGCGTTGGCCACCAGGTAGGTGGTCAGCACCCACGTGCTCTCATCCTGACTGGCGCCTAAATCTCCCGAAATATGCGGAAGCGCCACATTGGCGATGCTGGTGTCCAGCACCTCCATGAAGGCGGCAATCGCCGCGACGATGGCGATCAGCCAGGGGTTGTACTTCGGTTTCCAATCCTGATTCGGTTGGTCGTCGGCCAAGGCGCCACCACCCCGCTTCCGATCTATTATAAAACGACACGTCTTGTTTCGTAAATAATCGCGATATTACACTTGAGTGGGTGATCCGATGCGCTTGGTGAAGGTCAAGACTGGGAGTGAACGGAAGCGCTCCGCGGGCAGGCCCCGGAGTGAGGCGTCGCGCATCGCCATACTGGATGCGGCATACGGCTTCCTGCAAAGCAAGCCCGTGGCAACAATTTCGACGGTTCACATCGCCCGCAAAGCGGGCGTGAGCAGTGCCACGGTGTACCGGTGGTGGTCGACGAAGGAGGCGTTGTTGCTCGACGCGTTTCTTCACAAGACAAATCATGAGCTTGTCCTCAAGACAGAAGGATCCCCCCTGGAGCGCCTCAAGCAGTATGTACTCCAGGTAGGACGGTTTTTCACCGGCGAAAACGGCATCGTGGTAGCCCGGCTGCTGACGGCCATTCAGGACAATCCGATCCTGCGCAAGGAATTCATGGAACGTGTTTACTCGCCGCGCGACAAGGAGTTTCGCACCATCGTGGAAAAGGCGATCCAAAAGCGGCAACTCCCTGCCGGCACGGAAGTGAGCGTGTTTTTGGAAATGATCGTCGGGCCCCTGCTCGCCCGTTTGCTCATCCGCCATGAGCAGATTGATGAGCCGTTTGTGGCGGCTGTGTTCGAGCATGTTGTGGCGGGCACAACAGCCAAGCACGTAACGGAATAACGAATCTCTAAATTCTCGGTGAGAGAACTCCAGTTTCAACTGGTTGAGCTTTCCAGGAGCAGGTCTGACCCACCCAAGGCCGGCTGGGCAGGAGCCGATCCTGCTGAAGCAACATCCGTAAGTGCATCAGAAAGATGGAGCCTTGGGAGGCTACTTCTGACACAGGACGCACTCGCCTTTTCCGCACGAAAAACTCCCCGCTGAGCGCGAACCTTGCTCCCTCCCGCCAAACGGAAACCCTATGCTGACCAAGCCGCCCGATTACTGCGCCCGGTGGAGGTGTACCCCATATCCGCTGCGATGCCCCGCACGCATTGTAGCAGTTGGTTCGCGATCGAAGGCAGTTTCTGGGCGGTCACGCGGAACGACGGCCCGGAGATGCTCACCGCCGCCACTGGAAGCCGTTGCGCATCCAGGAGCGGCACGGCGATGCAACGCAACCCCTCCTCAAACTCCTCGTCGTCCACGGCGTATCCGCGGCGACGGGTCTTCTCCATCTCCGCGCGCAAGGCCTCAGCCGTCGCAATAGTGCGATGTGTGTAACGCTCAAAGCGGGTGCGGCGCACCACATCGGCGGCCCGCTCTTCGGGCAGAAACGCCAGAATCGCCTTCCCCACCGACGTGCAATGCACCGGGTTGCTGGCCCCTATGCGGGTGATCATCCGCACCGATCGGGCCGGCTCAATCTTGTCGATGTAAATGACGCGCGCAGCCTCCAGAATGCACAGGTGCGCAGTCTCCTCGGTCTCGGCAACCAGGCGCCGCAGGTGCGGCTGCGCGCGGTCCCGCAGATCATATTGCTCGATCGCCCGATTGCCGAAATCGAACAGCCTTAGGCCCAGCCGGAACTTCCCGTTACCGGTACGCTCCACCATGCGGTGGCGCTCCAGAACCATGAGGAAACGGTGCGCGGTGCTCTTGTGCAGTTGCAATGAAGTCGCAACCTGCGCCAATCCCAGTGGCGTTTCGCTCTCGCCCAGTAAATCCAGTACGGCAAAGGCCCGGTCCAGGGCCTGAACTTTATAGGTGCCTTGCGGGGCTCCGTCTCGCATTATGGTCCTCGATTCCGCTTTGTGATTTCATTACCAGTCTGCTGGGAGAGAGGCGTCATGTCAAGTCCTGGGACGCAGTTTCTTTTTGTGACCAAACCGGTCTCCTTTGACGAAAGCCGCGCAAGACGCCAAGAATGGGGAGGAGCGTTCGCGCTCAGGCGGATCGGATCGGAGACAAGGAAGCGGCAAGGTGTGGTAGAGTTCTTCCGCTAGTTCGCTTTTCCTCGGAACTGCCGGCGATCTCGCAAAGAACGAATTCTTTGATCGAAAGCGAGGTGTGCGATGAACTTAGCGCAGCCAGGCAACCAGAATCCCAACCAGCCCCAATCCGCCCCCACCTTCCTGCATCGATTTGCCCGAGGCCTCGGAAGAATCAGCCTGGCGCTAGCCTGCATTGGAATTCTTGTGTTCCTCGCGATCCTTGGCTATTCCTACCGGTTAACCGCCGAGACGAAAGCCGCGGTGGACGTTGCCGCTTCCGCGCAAGTCCAGTTGCCAGCGCCTGCAACAACGCTTTCGGATCTGCAGAAAGCCATTGAGGCGGCCGTCGATGCATCCATCAAACGCGACGAGTTGCTCCTCGACAAGCTCCTGTTGGTTGTCGGCCTGTACTCCACCATCCTCAGCGTACTCGCTCTGGCCACAGTCTTTGCCAGCCGGCAGGACGCCAAAGAGCAGTTGGTCAGCGTCAACGCGAGGGCTGATGCTCTGGCTTCCACCGTCCAGCAGCAGCTCGCCGCCATACAGGCCAAAGCCCTCAAGGATGTGGAGGCCCTCAAGACGCAGGTCAGAGCGGAATTCCCTATCATTTCCCAGTTGCAGAGCCGCGTCCTGAATCTCATCCTCAAGCTCGAAGCAAAATATCCTGAGGAGCAAAACTGGAACCGCTCGCTCCCCAACTCCTGGAAGATTGAAGAGCGGCAGCAGGATATCCTCATCGATGAGATGCAGATTCTCACCGTGAGCGTGGTAGTTCTCGACGACGCAAATCTGCACAAGCTCTATCTTGTGCTGGCAAGGTCGTATCTTGAACGCTTCAGGACCGGCCCCCTGACCGATGGCGATGCCGCGCGCGCCTATCTCTACGCAAGCCGCGCCATCGAATGCAATCGGAGCAGCGCCGAGGCCTATCGCATGCGCGGAGTCATCGCCCTCTCGCGTTTTGACACTACATCGGCGGAGCGTCGAAAAAGCGATGAGTTCCGTGACCTACTCGAGCACGCCAAGCAGGACTTCATCCAGTGCAAGACGATTGAGCCTTTGAATGCGGGCGCGTACTACAACCTGGCGTTGATCGGCTTGTACGAGGGCGACCTCGATCAGGCTATCCGGCTCTCCGAGGAACTGCTTGCCGCCAAGCAAGACGTATCCCGCAAGGCAAAGGAGAAATACTTCCCGGACGTCTATCTCAACCTGGCCTGCTTTATCGCCGATAAATCCAAATCCGCGACAGACCCGGCGATGCAACGTGCGATGCAGAACCGCATCGTCGATATATGCACCGAGGGAAGAGACTATCTGATGGCCGAGGTGAGAAGCAGCAGGGCTATGGACAACTTTAAGGAAAGCTTGAAAAGAGAATTGGGCGCAAAGGGAGATTTTGATGGATTACCGACACCCACGAGAGCCGCGCTTGAGGCTTTGCTCTAGGCTCTGGCCCCATGGGACACGCAAGTCCCCAAAACCCCACAGGGACATGAAAATGCCTTGTCTCACCCGCTGATCTGTGGCGAATGAGTTCTCTTACCCAATTGGCGGCGTAGCACGCATGGCTCTCAAGACCTCATAAACAGCGTACCACGCTTCTGGCCTGACGAGTCATCACCAAAGCGGCATCAAGGAAACAATCCATCCATAAGTAATTATTTTTCATTAATATACGACCCACACCCTTTTTTCGATCTCCGCCTCTCAATCCACCCTCCGCAGCCCGCGTTTGGCCGCCACCACAAGCGGCTCATTGCGTCATGAATGGCTCTCACGGACTCATCGATCCCAAAAACTACGACATATTCTCCTCCACCACATCCCCCTCGCCCGGCGCCAGAAACAGATTCGCCTCCAGCCCGTGTTGGCGAGTGTAAAGGTCGTAATAGCGGCCGCCCAGCGCGAATAACTCAGCGTGGTTGCCAAGCTCCACAATGCGCCCCTGCTCCACTACCAGAATCTGGTCGGCGCGGCGGATCGTCGAGAGCCTGTGGGCGATCACAAACGTCGTGCGCCCCTGCATTAGCTGGCTCAATCCCGCCTGGATCATCGCCTCCGACTCCGAGTCTAGCGAACTGGTCGCTTCGTCGAGAATAAGTATCCTCGGCTCCGCCAATAGCGCGCGTGCTATCGAAAGCCGTTGCCGCTGCCCGCCCGACAGTTTCACGCCGCGCTCGCCCACAATCGTGTCATAAGCATCCGCGTAGCGCTCGGCAAACTCGTCCACACGGGCCGTACGGCAGGTAAACAGAAACTGTTCCTCGCTGGCATCGGGCCGCGAAAACAGAATGTTCTCGCGAATCGTGCCATCGAAAAGAAAAGAGTCCTGCAACACCACGCCCAACTGCGAGCGGTAGGTATTCAGGTCCACGTGCGCAAGGTCCACATCGTCCACCACCACGCGCCCCTTGGTCGGCGTGTGGAAGGCGCAGATCAGGCTGATGATCGTGGATTTCCCCGATCCCGACGATCCCACCAGCGCGGTCACCGTGCCCGGCTCTGCCAAAAAGCTGATGCCGTGCAGCACCGGCTTATCCGGCTCGTAGGCGAACTCCACATCCTCAAAGCGCACCGTGCCCCGGATCGGCGGCATCTTCTCCGTCCGCCCTGGACTTCGGTTCTCTTCAAGCTCGCTCATGATCTCGTTGGTGCGGTCGAGGCCGGCAAACGCCTCTGTCAGTTGCGTCCCAATATTTACGATCTGGAACACCGGCGCAATCATGAACGCAAGAAACATGTTGTAGCTGAAGTAGTCGCCCACCGTCCACGTGCCCTTGAGCACGTTGTGCCCGCCAAGCCACATCACCAGGGACGAAACCAGGCCCAGCACCGTCGTCGATGCCGCGCCCAGGGCGCTAGTCATGGTCAGCGACTTCATCACGTTGGACAGCAGGCGTTCAACCCCGGCAGCAAAGACCCCCGCCTCGCGCCCCTCGGCGTGGTAGCCCTTGATCACGCGCACGCCGCCCAGCGACTCCGTCAGACGCCCGGTAACCTCCGCGTTGATCTTGCCCCGCTCGCGGAAGATGGGGCGAATCATCTTGAACCCATACTGCAGCACGAAGACGAATGCGCCCAGGACGGTGAAGACTGTCAGCGTAACCGTCACACTCAGATGCAGCAGAAAAAGAAACGACAGCACCGCGGTCAGCATCCCGCCCACAAATTCCACCAGCCCTGTGCCCACCAGGTTGCGCACGCCTTCCACATCGGTCATGATGCGCGCCACCAGCGTGCCGGTGCGGTTCTCGTCGTAGTACGCAACGGAAAGCAGCCCCACATGGCGCTGGACCTGGCGACGCATCTCTGCAATCAGGCGCTGGCCGGCCTTGGATAGCAGTTGGGTGAGTGAGAATGAGGTAATGGCCTGCACCAACATGGCCGAGAACACCAGGACAATCATCTTCGGAAGAAGAGCCGGATCTCCTGCCTTTGTCAGCACCTTGTCCAGGAGCGGCTTCGCAGTGTAGGGCAACACCAGGCCTGCGACGCGGTTGATTACCATCAACCCCAGCCCGCCCAGCAGAAGACCCATGCGCGGACGCACCAGACCCCATATCTGCGGCCACATCTTCTTCAAATCGGGCTTGCGCTTGGGTAAATCCCCCTGGCCCGATCGCGCGGCGCCGTGTCGCGTCGAGCGTTCGGCGCGCACGCCCATGCCCATTCCGCCACTACGCATGGTGCCCATGCGCTACACCTTCCCCGAACGCCGCGCGGCGATGAAGGAACGCACGCACAGGATCACATAAAACAGAAGCAGTCCGGCCAGCGTGATCTTCGAGGCCAGTGCAATCTGGTCCGGCTCCAGGCCGGCAGCCTTGGCATGCACATAACCGCGAACGGCCTCAATCGCTGAACCAAGAAAACCCAGCAGTGCAATCGTCACATTGATGTGCATGAACAGCTTCCGCCGGCCCTCGTTGGGGCTGATGGCCAGAAACCCGAAGATGCCCAACGCCAGTCCGATCCACGCCGGAATCAGCGCCGTCGGATGCAGGCTGCCCGTGCCCAGATAACCAACCAGACCCAGGGCAACCAGCAGAACCGCAAGAACCAGTGTCAACTTCGCCACGCAAGACCTCCATCCTGTTCATGGCAAGAATACCAGTTGCCTGCTACCGCTGAATCCGCGCCGATCCCCCTTGCGCAAACGCCCGCACTTGCTCCACGCTCGCCATCGTCGTGTCGCCGGGAAACGTGGTCAGCAGCGCCCCGTGCGCCCATCCCAGCTTCACCGCCTCTTCCGGCGTCTCGCCGTTCAAGAGCCCATAAATGAACCCCGCCGCAAAACCGTCTCCGCCGCCCACGCGGTCCACCACCTCCAACTCCGCCGTCGGCGCCGCGTAGGTCTTGCCGTCGATCCACGCCACCGCGCTCCAGCTGTGCCGGCTCGTCGAGTGGACCTCGCGCAGCGTCGTCGCCACCACCTTTACATGCGGATGCTTCTTCACCACGTTGTCGATCATGCCGAAGAACACGCTCGGATCGAGCTTCGATTTCGCCGCCACTTCCGGCCCCGCAATTCCCAACCCTTTCTGCAAATCCTCTTCGTTGCCCACCAGCACATCCACGTTCTCAACGATGGTGGCGATGGTTTCGACGGCCCGCTCGTTGCCGCCATGAATCTTCCACAGCTTCTCGCGGAAATTCAGATCGAACGAAGTCATCGCGCCCGCCGCCTTGGCTTCCCTCATCATCTCCGCCGCCAGCGGCGCCGTCGTCGGCGAAAGCGCCGCAAAGATCCCGCCGCTGTGCACCCACCGCACGCCTCCCGCAAAGATCGCCTTCCAGTCGAAATCCCCCGGCCTCAGTTGCGCCGCCGCCTCGTTGGCCCGGTTGTAGAACACCACCGGAGCGCGCACCCCATACCCCCGGTCGCTGTACACCGCCGCCATGTTCGGCCCGGTCACGCCGTCGTGCTTGAAGTGCTTGTAGAACGGCTTCACGCCCATCGCCCGCACCCGTTCCGCAATCAGGTCGCCGATCGGATAGTCCGACATCGCCGACGCAATCGCCGTCTTCATCCCAAAGCAGTCTGAAAGGTTGGCCGCCACATTGAACTCGCCGCCGCTGACGTGAATCTGGCACTCCGTCGCTTTCCTGAACGGAATAATCCCCGGATCCAGCCTGTGCACCAGCGCGCCCAGCGAAAGAAAATCCAGCTCCGCATCCTTGCGGATATTCAATCCATAACTCATCGGTCGTCCACTCCTTGCCCTTGTGAAGGTGCCCCTTGTAGAAATCTGAAACTCATTGAATTACAAACCAGTGGTCTGGCCACCGCATCGCCTATGTCAGCCGGAAAATCCCACCATCCCTTGCAAGTCCACAAGCACATCGTACGGTTTCCACTCGTTGCCCGGATAAAAGCGCACCACCTTGCCGTTCGGGCCGATCACCGTAGTGGAGAGCGTATGCGTGATCGTGCCGTCCGCCTCGTTGGTAATCCCCAGGTCAAAAAACTTCGCCATCTCCAGCAGCACCGGCCTCTCCGGCACGGCGAAATCCCAATCGGCAAAAGCATGGGGCGCGTCGCTACCGATATAGGTCGCCCCATAGGCCCGCAGCCGCGCCGGTGTATCGTGTTCCGGGTCGAAGCTCACGCACAACAGGTGCGTCATGCCGTGGAGCGCCGGATTGGCTGCGATCATCTTTTCCAGCGCGGCAAAGTTGCGCGTTACCCGAGGGCAAAAGTCAGGCAGCGGGCAGCGCGTGTAGATGAATGTAATCACCAGCCCCTTGCCCAGAAACTGGCTCAGGTGAATCGTCCGCCCGTCCTGATTGCGCAGCTCGAAGTCCGGAACCGTGTCTCCCGGCGCAGGCACGTGATAAAAAACCGCCGGCTTGTAATCCGGCTTGGCCTGTGCAACGACAACAAGATGGTCCAGCAGCACATCCGCATCCGGGTCCTGCGACACCAGCACGTCCGCCGTAATCACGTCCCCCGGATGCAACTCGCTCAGGATGGTCGCGTCCTTCAGCTTGTACGGCATGGTCATCGCCTCCATGAAGCCCGGAATCGCCTCATGGTTCAGCGTCACCTCGCCCTTGGCGGCATTCGTTGACACCACCTTGCCGCGCAGCTTGTACACCTTGCCGCGCAGCTTGTACACCTTGAAGGTCTGAGGGGCGGAAGCCCCGGAACCACCCTTCTGGCCCGAGTGGCACCCGGCCAGCGCAACAGCTCCGAGCAATGAGCAAGCAAGCAATCGACGCATCACAGACCAAGTTTACAACCGGCTCCTCGGCGCGAAAGGAATGGTTGACATCAAATTGCTACAGGCGGACAATTGGTGGATTCGCGTCCTGGAGAAACCCATGCCATTCGATGTGCAAATGCTCGCCACGGCAATTGGCGGCGCAAAGAGCCTCTACGATCTTATCGACGCCCTGCTCAAACGAGCCAAGAGCGCCACTGCGCACGATCTTCCGCCCGAAGTTGCGAGTAGCCTCCTTGGTGAAGCTTCAAAGGCGCAAGGCGCAAGCGCAAAGCTCAGCCAGATGCTCACCGTACCGGTAAGGCCGTTCATACTGCGAATGGGCAGCTCTTTTCGTTTGCCCGGGGACATCTCAAAGATGGAACAAGCCATTAGGTCCACTGTTTGGGACTGGACCTACGTGTTTGGTTATGACCGCAAGAAAACTCCCGGTGAAACGGTCGATTATATAAAACGGCTTTATCTCGATCCGGAAGATCCAAGAAAAGCGCGACCTGATTCCGATACTACCTGTCTGTATCTGTTTGAGGAGGATCTGCCGCGCGAGGAGTTTGGCCTGGCCGTCTACATCGCGGGCGTGGCATTGACTTCGTCTTCTTACGCACAAGTCTTCGATATCCAGAAAGACGATCTGCTCCCCCGCGTCGTCATTGTGGTCGACAAGGACATAAGAGCGGTGACAGACCCGATCGTGATGAATTTTATCCTGATCAAGGCCATTGACTACCTTTTCGAGGTCTTCTCGCACCAGCTGAACAATACCGGTTTCTTGTTCGACAAAAAACCCACCGACAAGGAACGATGTTTGGACCATGATCTCCTGGCTAAGCTGGGCGTGCACGATTAAAGTCCGCGGACCTGGGGTCGCGGTCCCGGACGCGGCCTGCCCCCGTGGAATAGGAGGGGTAATCCAGAACCAAACCCTGCGTCGCGGACACCAGTTGATGGCACTCCCCCCGCCCTGCGGCGTATAACGCTGAAATGGGGGCAGGACCGGAGGCTCAACTCGATGCATGGCTGCGCAGCGGCGGCCTTGTGGTTACGGCCAGTGAGCGCGCTGCCCGCGCCCTTGGCTCCGCCTTCCATCGCGCCCGCCAGTCCGAAGGCCTCTCCGCCTGGCCCGCGCCCGGCATCCTGGACTGGAACAGCTTCGTCCGCTCCGCCTGGACTACGCGCTCTCTCGATGGCCGCCTGCTGCTGAACCCTACCCAGGAGCAATCCCTCTGGGCCGGCCTGGCCGCGGCGGACCTCCGGCTCGCTACTGTCCTTGAAGGCCCGCGCTACCGCCTCGCCGCCCTGGCCATGGAAGCCCACGAACTGCTCTGCTCCCACGCCCCCAAATTCCTGCGCCCGCCCGCCCGCTCCAGTTGGCAGGACGATGCAGCCGCCTTCAGCCGTTGGCTCGCCACTTTCGACGAAACCTGCCGCGCCGGCAACCTGCTCAGTCCTGCCCGCCTGCCCCTCGAGTTGATCCCGCTCCTTGAGAACCCCGCGCCCGGAGCCAGCCAGTCCGACCGTCCGCCGCTCCTGCTCGCCGGCTTTGACCGCATCCTGCCCGTCCAGCGCACCCTTTTCGACGCCTGGGGCCCATGGCAGGAAGCCGCTCTCCATCAACCCGCCGCTCAGGCTCACTTTCACCAGGTCTCCGACGACCAGGCCGAACTGGCCGCCTGCGCCCTCTGGTGCAAAGCCCAGCTTGCCGCCAACCCCCGCGCCCGCATCCTCGTCGTAACCCAGAGCGCAACCAGCCGCCGCGGCCAGATCGAACGCGCCTTTCTCCGCCACACCGCCTTCGCCAGTTCCCCGCTCTTCGAGTTCTCCCTCGGAATCCCGCTCAGCCAGGTCGCCCTCTCACGCGCCGCCCACCTGCTGCTCCGCTGGCTCTCCGGCCCGCTCGCCGAGCACGAACTCGACTGGCTTCTCTCCACCGGCCACGCCGCCGCCAGCCCCCAGGAATCCTCCGCCCTCCAAGCCCGCATGCGCGCCCTCCGCCGCTGCGGCCTCGAACAGCCGGACTGGACCCTCGAAGCCTTCCTGGCCCCATTCACCGGTCAGCCGCAAGACAATCCCTTGCCCGCTCCCTGGGTCGACCGCATCAACCAGGCCAGGCGCCGCCTCAACGACTTCGCCCGCCGCCCGCAAACCCCGTTTGACTGGGCCGAACTGGTTCCGCAGTTGCTTGAATCCCTCCACTTTGCCGGTTACCAGCCGCTCTCAAGCGCCGAATTCCAGGCCGTTCGCCGCTGGCAGCAAGCCCTTGAAACCTCCGGCTCGCTCGGCTTCGACGGTCGCCGCATCGACTGGAAGGATTTCCTCTCCGTTCTCGCCCGCAGCCTCGAAGAGACCCTCTTTGCCCCCGAATCTCGCGACGCGCCCATCCAGATCGCTGGCCCCGCCGAGTCCGCCGGACTCACTGCCGATGCTGTCTGGTTCCTCGGCGCAACCGAAGACGCCTGGCCGGCCGGGGGCGCCACCCATCCCCTGCTGCCGCCCGAAGTGCAGCGCGAAGCCCGCATGCCCCACGCCACCCCCCAGCTTGACTGGGATCTTGCCCACGCCATCACCACCCGCCTGCTCGCCTCCGCACCCGAAGTTCACTTCAGCTATGCAAAGCAGATCGAGGGCGTCGAGTCCCGCCCCTCGCGGCTCATCGCCCAACTCGCCGCCCCGCCGCAGCCCCTGCCCGCGGAATTCGCCGCCCCGCCCAACCCGTCCCCGCTCACGATCCCCGTCGAAGACTTCAGCCGCATTCCCTATCCCCCCGGCCATCTCCACGGCGGAGCAAGCGTCCTCACCGCCCAGTCCCAATGCCCCTTCAAAGCCTTCGCCACCGCCCGCCTCGCCGCGCAAAGCTGGGAGCCGGCCCAACCTTCCCTCACCCCCTCCCAGCGCGGCCAACTCCTCCACGCCGTCCTCCACTCCATCTGGGCCGGCCCGCCTGACGGCATCCGCTCCCACGCCCATCTCCAGAACCAGCCCGACCGGCAGTCCTTGGTCGTCGCCCACGTCCAACGCGTCTTCCAGGAAGAACTGCGCCCCAGCCTCCGCGACCGCATGCCCGCGCGCTATCTGGAGATCGAGCAACAGCGCCTCACCCGCCTGGTCACTGCCTGGCTGGACTATGAATCCACCCGCATCCCCTTCGAAGTCCTCGAAACCGAAGCCTCCCGCACCATCGCCCTCGCCGGCCTCACCCTGGAACTCCGCCTCGACCGCCTCGACCTCCTCAGCGACGGCTCCGTCCTCGTCCTCGACTACAAATCCGGCGATGTCTCGCCCAGATCCTGGGACCTGCCCCGCCCCGACGACGTCCAACTCCCTCTCTACGCCGGCTTTGCCCTCGGCGAAGAGGAAATCCTTGGTGGTCTCGTCTTCGCCAAACTCCGCCCCGGCGACCTCACCTTTGCCGGCCGCGTCGGCGACCCCTCCGCCACCCTTTTCGCCGGTCTCAAGAGCGGCAGCACCTTGGCAAAAAGCCCCCTCGCAGCGGAAGACCTCATCAACTGGCGCGAAACCATCGAGCAGCTAGCCCGAGACTTCCTCGCCGGACGCGCCGAAGTCGATCCCCGCGACCCTCCCAAAACCTGCCAGCGCTGCGGCCTCCAAACCCTCTGCCGTATCCAGGAAAATCAGCCCCAACCCGAAGCCGAAGACGACCCCGAAAGCCCCAATTTCGCGGAGGCGGCCGATGAGTAAAACCGCGCCCAGCTCCCCGCCCCCCGACCAGCCCCAGCGCGACCAGGCTCTCGACCCCGCCCGCTCCATTCTCGTCCAGGCCCCGGCCGGCTCCGGCAAAACCACCCTCCTGACCGAGCGCTTCCTCACCCTCCTCGGCGAGGTGGACGAGCCCGGCCAGGTCGTCGCCATCACCTTCACCAACGCCGCCGCCGCCGAGATGCGCAACCGCATTCTTGACGAACTCCGCAACCCCGAGCCCAGCCCACTCGCCCGCCGCGCCCTCGCGCGCTCCAACGCCCGCGGCTGGAAACTCCTCGACCTGCCCGCCCAGCTCCGAATCTCCACCATCGATTCCTTCTGCCGCGACCTCGCCCTCCAGCAGCCGCTCCTCTCCGGCCTCGGCGGCGGCCTCGCCATCGCCGAGCAGCCCGGCGACCTCTATCGCCGCGCCGCCCGCCAGACCCTCGAACAAATCGGCAACCCCGGCGACCCCGCGCTTGGCGCCGCCGTTGAAGCCCTTCTCCTCTGGCGCGATAACAACTGGCAGGAGTTGGAAGACCTCCTCGTCGAAATGCTATCCAAGCGCGACCGCTGGATGCACGACTTCGTGCTCAGCCACAACCCCGACTGGGAAGCCCTCCGCGAGCGCCTTGAGCGCCCCTTCGGCAACGCCGTTCGCAACGCGCTCACCCAGATCAGTCAGCTTCTCGATCAGGTCCCCTGCGCACGCGACGAAGCCCTCGAACTCGCCCGCTTCGCCTGTACGCAGACCAACGGCCAGCTCCACCGCGAGCTCGCCGAAGTGGCAGACTTCCCCGGCCCTCCATTCCCCACCCCCGACGCCCTCGAAGAAGCGCAACAGGCCCTCCTCTGTCTGGCTCAGTTGCTGCTCACCGGCGACGGCATCTTCCGCAAGCGCATCGACAAGAACCTCGGCTTTCCCGCCGACCGCAAGCGCGAGAAGGCCCGGATCCTCGACCTCATTGCCCGCTTGGCGGCCGTCCCCAGCCTCGAGTCCTCGCTCGCCGCCGTCCGAACCTTGCCCCCAGTCCGCTACACCGAAGACGACTGGCTAATCGTCCGCGCCTGTTTCACTCTCCTCCGCCACGCCGCCGCCCAGCTCAAGGTCGTCTTCGCCGAAGCCGCCGCCGTCGACTTCATTGAGGTCGCGCAGATCGCCGAAAGCGTCCTCAAAGCCGACGATGGTCTCCCCACCTATGCCGCCTTTGCCGTCGCCGACGCCATCCGCCACCTGCTCGTCGACGAGTTCCAGGACACCAGCCGCCGCCAGCACCAGCTCCTCGCCGGCCTCATCGCCGCCTGGCCCGACCGCACCGCCCGCACCTGCTTCGCCGTCGGCGACCCCATGCAGTCCATCTACTTCTTCCGCGACGCCGACGCCGAACTCTTCCCCCGCGTCAAGGAAATCGGCCTTGAAATCCCCAATCCCTCCAATCCCGACCCCTTCACCCTGGACTTCATCCCCCTCTCAGCCAACTTCCGCACCACCCCGTCGCTCGTCCGCCGCCTCAACGAAGTCTTCACCCAGGTCTTCGCCGCCCCCGACGGCAGCGGCGTCACATTCTCCTCCGCCGACCCCGCCCGCCAGGTCCAGGCCAGCCCCAATCTATACTTCAAGCTCCACCTTAACTTCAATCTACAAACCGAACGTTACAAATCGGTTGCACCTGACACCAACAGCGGTGAACCAACCGCGCTTTCCCTCCAGACAAACGAAATTGTCGATCTGATTCGCAGCCATACGAGCCGCATTGAGGAGTGCCGTCTGGCCCGTGAGCGCGGAGGAGAGGAAAAGTACCGCATCGCCGTCCTCGGCCGCACCCGCAACGCCCTCGCCCCCATCGCCCAGGCCCTCCACGACGCGGAAATTCCATTCCGCGCCGTCGATCTGGAAAAACTCGCTGCCCGCCCCGAAGTCCTCGACGCCCTCGCCCTGGCCCGCGCTCTGCTCAATCCCCAAGACCGCGTCGCCTGGCTCGGCGTCCTCCGCGCCCCCTGGTGCGGCCTCACTCTCGACGACCTCCACCGCCTCACCAGCGCCGAAGACCCGGAACTGCTCACCCGGCCCGTCCCCGATCTGCTTGCTGAGCGCCTCTCACTCCTCGGCAAGGCCGGACGCAGCGCCGCCACCCGCGTCCTCTCCGCACTCGCTGAAGCGCCCGCCCTCCGCGCCAGCCAGCCGGGGTCCCCGCGGACAGGTCTTCGTCCGTGGGGTGAAGAGCCGGGGTCCCCACGGACAGGTCTTCTTCCGTGGGGTGGAAAGCCTACCGCCTCGCCCGGCACCTGGCTCCAGCAAGTCTGGCTCCGTCTTGGCGGTGCCGATTGCGTCGATCCCACCGCCCGCGCCAACCTCGACCTCATGTGGAGCTGTCTGGACGGTTTGCCCGCCGGCCAGCAGGACCTGCTCGGCCCAGCGCTCGACGCCGCCCTCGACAAGCTCACCGCGTTGCCCGACCCCGCCGCCTCCAGCGACTGTGGCGTCCAGTTGATGACCATCCACAAATCCAAAGGCCTGGAGTTCGAAGTCGTCATCGTCCCCGACCTCCAGGCCAAAGTTGGCAGCGGTGGGCGCAAGCTCCTCTCCTGGTTGGAGCGCGGCCTCAAGCCTGAGATCGACTCCGCTCTCGCCCAACCCAACCCCACAGGCGAGATCACCGAATTCCTCATCGCCCCGCTCCAGCCCAAGGGCGAAGATCGCGGCAAATCAAAGGCCTGGGTCGATCAGGTTTATCGTGAACGCGAATCCCAGGAGACCCGCCGCATTCTCTATGTCGCCGCCACCCGCGCCCGCGAAGAGCTCCACCTCTTCGCCCGCCCCGCCTGCAAAGTCGAAGCCAACGGCACTCTCAGCCTTCTCGACCCGTCAGCCAGCCTGCTCGCCACCGCCTGGCCCGCCCTTGAGGAAGAGATTCGCGCCCGCTTCGACGACTGGAAGACCACCCGCCTGCCCGCCGCCGGAACGCCCCAGGCAGCAACAGAGGCCGAAGCAGAGGCAGAATCCGAGATCGAATCCATTGCCGCCTCCGCCGCAAACAATCTCTTCGTCCTGCCGTCCCCCGCCAAGCCAACCCTGCTCCGCCGCCTGCCGCCCGATTACCAACCCTCCCCGGCCGACACATCCTCGCAAGCTGCTGCGGGAGAAGCTGACCACGCAGGAGTGCTCCGTGCCCCATCCTTTCGCCTTTTTTCTGGCGAAAGGGTGGGAAACCACGAATCTCGATTCGCAATCAGTTCCTTGGAAACGGGCGACTCTGGCCCCTACGCCCGCCACGAAGGCGGCCTGCTCTCCCGCGCCCTGGGCGCCGCCGTCCACGCCCTCCTTGAAGATCTCTCCCGTCTGCGCGAAACAGCCGGCTGGCAGACCGCCCGCGCCGCTCTTCAGCGGCACGAACCCCAAATCGCCGCCCAGGTCCGCGCCTCCGGAATCGCCTCATTGCACGCCGCCCAAATCGCCGCCAATGCGCTCCAACTCGCGCTCAACGCCTCTTTGGACCCCATTGCCCAGTGGATTCTCTCGCCCCACCCCGGCGCCGCCAGCGAAGTCCGCTGGGCCGGAGTCGTTGCCGGCGCCCTCACCAACGTACGCGTGGACCGCGTATTCCGCGCCGGCCTCGTCCCCAAGTCTGAAGGCCAGGACGCCTGGTGGATCGTCGACTACAAAACCGCCCACCCCGGCCATCTCGACCCCGCCGCGGCGCTTCCCCAACTGCGCCCGCTCTTCGCGCCCCAGCTTGAAGCCTACGCCCAGGTCCTGCGCAACCTCCACGGCGCTGATCACGTCATCCGCGCCGGCCTCTACTATCCGCGCATGTCACTGCTGGATTGGTGGGAGATTTAGACCGGTTTCGTTATTCCGCCAAGTGGTTGCTGGATTTCGATCCTGCCGAGTGCTCCAGGTCTCGATTTTGAGCAATAAGCCGGCTTTGGCCGGTGGATGATTCCCAAAAACTTACAGAAAGTTCCTGGGAGCGTCCGACAGTCCTTTTCAGGTCGTCGCTTGCTGGCGAAACTAGCCAAGTTTCTAAGGAGACCTGGGATTACTGCTCACAATCCGCCCAAAGCAGCCCTCACCCCATGGCATGCGGGTCCGGGGCCGTCTTCAAGCTCTTGTGGTGCCGCACATCCGCCCCCTGCACCCAGAAGATAACGTCCTCGGCAATGTTGGTGGCATAGTCCGCAACCCGCTCCAGGGCTCGGGCAGTCATCAGCGCGTTCAAGGCCTGCGGAGCCAGGTGGCTCTCCTCTTCCATCACCTTGGTCAGCGCCTTGTACGCCGCCCGGTTCATCGTGTCCACGGCGTCGTCCATGGTCAGCACGGTGCGCGCCATGTCGGCGTCCGCCTCAATGAACGCCTGCAGGCTCTTGCGCACCATGTCCGCGGCCAGCGACGCCATCCTCGGAATATCCACCGGCAGATCGGCCACCGCCATCTGCTCCATGTTCCGCACCCGGTCGCTTATATTCTTGGCCGCGTCCCCCACGCGCTCCAGGTCCGCATTGATCTTGATCACGCTCAGGATGAAGCGCAGATCGATGGCCATCGGCTGTTCCATCGCCAGCAGGTCCAGCGCCGCCTGGTCGATGTCCCGCTCCAGCCGATTGATGGCGATCTCGCTACGGCTTACCAGGTCGCAGATCGACAGGTCGCGCACCCGATACGCCTCGATGGCGCGCTGAATCGCCTGCTCGGCCAACCCGGCCATCACCAGCAGGTTCTCCTTCAACTCGTCCAGGCTGCGTTGAAACCGTATGCGCGTCATCCGAACCTGCCTGTGATGTAGTCCTCTGTGCGTTTGTCGCTGGGGTTGGTAAAGATCTTGTGCGTGGAGTCGAACTCCACCATCCGTCCGTTCAAAAAGAAGCCCGTCTTCTCCGCCACCCGCGCCGCCTGTTGCATGTTGTGGGTCACAATCACAATCGTGTACTGCGACTTCAGCTCGAAGATCAGGTCCTCGATCTTCGACGTCGATACCGGGTCCAGGGCCGATGCCGGCTCATCCATCAGCAGGACTTCCGGATCGACTGCAAGCGCCCGCGCAATGCACAGCCGTTGCTGCTGCCCGCCGCTCAGGCTTGCACCCGACTTCTTCTTCAGATCGTCCTTCACCTCGTCCCACAGCGCCGAGTCCTTCAGCGACTGTTCCACAATCTCGTCCAACAACCGACGGTTCCTGTATCCGTTCAGCTTCAGCCCCGCGGCCACGTTGTCGTAGATCGACATGGTCGGAAACGGATTCGGCCGCTGGAACACCATCCCCACCCGCCGCCTGATCTCCACCGGCTTGGCGTCCTTGTAGATGTCCAGATCGCCGATCCGCACCGTGCCGGTCACCCGCGCAATCGGGTTGGTCTCGTGCATCCGGTTCAGGCAACGCACAAATGTACTCTTGCCGCAGCCTGAAGGTCCAATCAAAGCCGTCGCGTGGTTCGCCGGTATGTTCAGATTGATGTCCTGCAGCGTGTGATTGGCTGCGTACCACGCATTCAGGTTCACTACCTCGATGCCGACGCCCACTTAGCTTGCTCCCTTCAGCACGCCGCGACTGGTCACATAGCGCACCAGCGACACCGCCGCCACAATCAGCACAATCAGTACCAGCGCCCCCGCCCACGCCAGCCGGTGCAAGTCGTCGTAAGGAGAGATGGCATAAGTGTATATCTGCAGCGGCAGCGCCGCGATGGGCTCGTTCAGATTCACGCTCCAGTTCGAGTTGCCCAGCGCCGTAAAAATCAGCGGAGCCGTCTCGCCCGCCACCCGCGCAAACGCCAGCATGCAGCCGGTGATGATCCCCGGAGAAGCCGTCTTCACCGTGATCGACAGCACCGACCGCCAATTGGGCACGCCCAGCGCCAGCGCCGCCTCTCGCACCGCATGAGGCACCATCAGCAGCATCTCCTCGGTCGTCCGCGTCACGGTCGGAATCATCATGATCCCCAGCGCCACGCCGCCGGAAAAAGCCGAAAAATGCTTCTGCTGATACACAATCAACGAGTAAACGGCAATCCCCATCACAATCGAGGGAACACCGTTCAGCACGTCGGCCGTAAACCGCACTGCGTTCGCCAATTTCGTCCCGCGCCCGAACTCAGCTAGAAAAATCCCGCCCGAAATGCCTATCGGAACCCCGATCAGGCTCGCCAGCCCCAGCAGAACCGCCGAACCCACGATCGCGTTCGCCATTCCGCCCCCGGTTTCACCCTCCGGCTTCGGAACCTGCGTAAAGAAAGCCAGGCTCAGCGAGCTGGCGCCCTTGTAGATCAGATACACGAAGATCGCCACCAGCGGCGCTACCACCAGCACCGTCGACAACACGGCCAGTCCCGTGGCCAAGCCATCTGTCGCCGTCCGCATCCGCGCCCGAAGTGTGTGTTCTGTCGCCAGCTTATGTCCCCCCGCCGCTATTCCCTGGTCCCTATTCCCTATTCCCTATTCCCTAGTCCCTTAGTCCTTAGTCCCTCGTCCATCAATGCACCTGCGCCGGCGCTCCCCGCGTCACCGCCCACACCAGCAACCGCGCCAGCGCGTTCACGATGATGGTCACAATAAACAGCGCCAGACCGATCTCGGTCAGCGCGCTCAGATGCAGATCCCCTGAAGCTTCGGCGTATTCGTTCGCAATCACCGACGCCATTGAACTTCCACTAGCCAGCAGCGAGCGCTGAATCTGCGGCGTATTCCCAATCACCATGGTCACCGCCATGGTCTCGCCCAGCGCCCGGCCAAGTCCCAGAATGACCGCGCCCACAATCCCGATCCGCGCATTGCGCAGCACGCCCATGCGGATCATCTCCCATCGCGTGGCTCCCAGAGCCAGCACCGCCTCGCGTTGCGAACCCGGCACCGCGTTCATCACTTCCCGCGTCAGCGAGGAGATGATGGGAAGAATCATGATGGCCAGAATCACGCCCGCCGACACAAAGCCCAGCCCCGTCGGATTGTCGTCATTGAATAACCCCGTCCAGCCCAGCAGCTTGATCAGCCAGGGGTTCACGTGCTCCCGCAGCAGCGGCACCAGCACAAACACCGCCCACAATCCATAAATCACGCTCGGAATCGCCGCCAGCAACTCGGTCACGAAAGCCAAAGGCGCCCTCAGCATGCGCGGACACATCTCGGTCAGAAACACCGCCAAGCCGATCGCTAGCGGAACCGCCAGCAGCAACGCCAGGAACGAAGACACCAGTGTGCCGTAGACGAACGGCAAAGCGCTGAAATGACCGTTCACCGGGTCCCAGTACATCGGAAGCTTGCTATAGGGGTCGATGAACGCCTTGAAGAAAAAACCTAATCCAAACTGGCTCCACGCCAGGTGCGAGCGCACCACAAGCTCCGTCGCAATCAGCGCCACGATGCCGAAGATGCTCAGCGCGCACAGCACCATCAGCCAATGAAAGCCCCTGTCCGCAATCGCCGAATTCCCCCGCAGCAGCAGGAACTGCCGAATCGCCGAACCCTCCGCCGCGGCCGCCCCAGCCGGTTGCTGCCCGTCTGGAGGGCTCGGCTCAGGCTGAACTGGAGCTTGGGAGTTGGAAATCTCTGGCACGTTGGCGCTCACCTTAAAAGAGGCTACCGGGCCAAGATGAATAGAAGGTTACAACGCTGCGAAATCAAGCGCATACAAGCTGAAAATCTCGCTCGCGCCACCAACCCCTGCGCATGTGCTCCCGTATGCCGCCATCTCCGGGCGCCCATCCTTGCGCCTTTTCTTCTCCCTCCGTCGCCACGCTGGAGTCGCCAACCGCTACTCCGCCCGCAGCGCCTCGGTTGGATTCACCGAAGCCGCCCGCCGCGCCGGAAAGTAGCTCGCCAGCAGCGCCGAAACCGCCAGCACCACCGCCACGCCAATCAGCGTCCCCGCATCCCACGCCTGGACCCCGAACAGCAGCTTGCGCATCAGCATGGCCGCTCCCACCGATCCCGCCAACCCCACCACCACCCCCACCGCAATCAAACGCCCCGCCTCTTTGAAGATGAGCTGATAGACGGAACTTCGCGGCGCCCCCAGCGCCATGCGCACGCCAATTTCACGCGTCCGCTGGCTCACCGAGTAGGCGATCACCCCATACAGCCCCACCACCCCCAGCACCAGCGCCAGCGCCGCAAATCCCCCCACCAGCCACGCCGCCGACCGGTGAATATAAGCCGTCTGCGAGTCGTTGATCCGCTGCGTCATGGTCGATCCTTCCTCCACCGCCGCCTGCGGGCTCAGCTGGTGAATCGCCGCCGTCAGTGTTGGCAGGATCGCCCGCTCATCCTGTACGGTGCGAACGATCAGATGGAAATACGTGTATGGGCTCTGGTTGAAAGGTTCATACTCCGCCGGCCATTGCTCCTGATCCAGCCCCGCATCCTTGAAATCCTCCACCACACCCACAATCTCCCGGATCGACTTCGGCGTTAGCTCCGTGTCGCCCATCCTCTTTCCGATCGGGTCCTCTCCCGGAAAGTATTTCCGCGCCAACGCCTCGTTGATAATCACTACATTGGCCTTCGTCGCATCGTCCCCATCGTTGAAGAAGCGCCCGCTCTTGAGCTTCGCATGCAGCGTGGTGAAAAGCCCCGCGCTCACCTCCCGCTCATTCACCTCATTGTGGATTCCGTTGTACGGCTTTCCCACAAAGCGGACCCAGTCCGTGTCGCAGTTGCAGCTCACTGGCAGCAAGCTGGTAATCGCAGCCGATTCCACGCCGGGCAGGCTTTTTGCCCGATCCAGCAGCGCCCGCCCAAACGCAACCACCTGCGCATCCTTGCTGAACGCGGCCTCCGGCAGCCCTACATCCACCGTCGCCAGATGATCCGTCTGAAATCCAAGATCGAGATGCAGCAGCTTGTACAAGCTCTTTCCCAGCAGTCCCGCCCCCGTCAGCAGCACCACCGCCGTAGCCAGTTCAATCACCACCAGGTTCGCGCCCATCCTCCGCCACAGCGTCCCCGCCGACGTACGTCCGCCCTCCGTCAGCCCATCCCGCATATTCGAGAATCTGAAATGCAGAATCGGCGTGGTCGAAAACAGCATCGCCGCAAGCAACGCCAGGCAGCCCGCAAACTCGAGTACATGTGCGTTCAACCCCAGTCCGCGAAGAAACGGCATGCCGATCATCATGTCTTTCGAGAGCAGCCCCATCAGAACCCGCATTCCGCCATACGCCAATCCAAGCCCCGCCATGCTGCCGGCCGCAACCAGCGCCAGCCCTTCCGTCACAAACTGCCGGCTCAGCCGCGCCCGCGATGCCCCCAGCGCGCCCCGCACCGCAATCTCGCGCCTTCTGCTCTCCGCCCGCACCAGCAGCAGGCTCGACACATTCACGCACGCAATGAACAACAACAACCCCGCCCCTCCCAGCAGCACCAGCAGAATCGGCCGGATATCCCCCACGATGACTTCCGATAAAGGAACCACGCTCGCGCCCTGCCCGCGATTGGAATCCGGATACTGCCTCTCCAGTTGCTGCGCGATCGATTTCATCTCTGCCAATGCACTCGCCACTGAGACCCCATCCTTCAGCCTCCCCACCCCGTTGAGATCGTGGCAACTGCGCCGCTTCTCGCACCCGGTATCCGGCTGCAGAGCCTCCCAGAACTCCGCATTGTCCCGCAACGCAAACTGAAAACCCCTCGGCAAAACACCGATGATCGTGTGCGAGACGCCGCTGAGATTCACCGTCTGACCAACCACATCGTTTCTTCCGCCAAATCGTCTCTGCCACGTCCCATAACTCAAAATCACAACCGGGGCAGCGCCCGGCGCATCCTCCCCCGTGCGAAAGTCTCGGCCCAGCATCGGAGCGATTCCCAGCGTGCTGAAGAATCCCGCGCTCACGCGCTCCCCCGGCACAGGCTCCGTGCCGCTTGGCGTGCTCAACCCGTAGCCCGTCCCGGTGTAGACCTCCATCGAGCTGAACACCGTGTTCATCCGCTTCCAGTCGACGTAATCCGGATAGGAGAGATTGCCGCGCGGAAACAGCGCCAGGCTCTCCGTCACATCCACCAGCCGCGTCGGATTCGGATACGGCAGCGGCTTGATCAGCGCCGCATCCACAAATGCAAAAATCGCCACGCTGGCCCCGATCCCCAAAGCCAGAATCAGAATCGCGGTCGCCGCAAACCCCGGATTCTTCCTCAGTTGCCGCAGCGCAAACTTGAGGTCCTGCACCACCGTCTCCGCCTTGAACCCCACCAGCTCGTGGCTCTTCTCTTTGAGCCGCGTCGCGTTGCCGAACTGCCGCATCGCCGCATATTTCGCAGCCTCCGCCGTCATCCCGCCGGCGACGAATTCCTTCTCCGCCTGCTCGCGATGAAACGCCATCTCTTCGTCCAGTTCGCGCCCAAACCGCCTGCGTCCAAGCAGAATCGTAACCTTCCTCACAAAACGGCTCACCGCATTCATCTACGCCTCCTTCGCGTCCCGCAACACCCGCCCAATCGCCGCAATCATCTGCTCGAACTCGCTCAGCTCAATCCCCAACTGCTTCCGTCCCGCCGCCGTCAGCGTGTAAAACCGCGCCCGGCGGTTGGTCTCCGTCATCTTCCACTCCGCCTTCACCCACCCCTGCAACAACAGCCTCTGCAGCGCCGGATAGAGCGAGCCCTCCTCCACGGTCAGCACATCGTCGGAGAGTCGTTTGATCGACAGCGCGATCCCGTACCCGTGCAGCGGCGCACGGGTCAGCGTTTTCAGGATCAGCATGTCCAAAGTTCCAGGCAGAAGATCGGGTTTCTTGGCCATGAATGAATCTATAGCCTATCTATGGGTAGAACGTCAATGGGAAATTCGCCGCGCCCGGAGCCAGCCGCAACACTTCCGTAACCCGGCCCTCAGCTATGTATAAATACCTGTCATCCTGAGCGGAGGTCGCCGCGGCGACCGCAGTCGAATGACCCGCGGTTGCTTTTGCTGTTGTTCCTTTTTGCTTCAATTCAAGTGGACCGACAAACCCCAAGCCCATAGTCCTGGGGGCGCAAACAACTATTCCCTGGTCCTCCGTCCCTGTTCCCTGTTCCCTATTCCCTGTTCCCTGCATTCTCAATGCTTCCCGTACATCTCCATCACATCCTTGCGCAGCTCCGCCCGGCTCGACTCACGCGTGTAGAACATATGGCCGCCCGAATACTCACGCACAGCAACCCGCGTCGCATCCCCCATCACCGGAATCTGGTCCACTGTCAGCACCGATCCCATGAACGGGCAGGAGAGATCGTTCCACCCGTGCACAATCAGCACCCGCAGCTTCGGATCGGCCGCCACAGCCTCCCGCAGTTGCGGCACCGCGCCCGTGCGAAGATCGTTGCCGCGTTCCCACAGCCGGTTCACGTCATAGGAGAGCGCGTTATACCGCGCGTCCACCTTCCAGCCCACCGTCCGGGTCACAAAGTCCACCATCGCCGTGGTCATCGGCGCTATCATGGCGGCCAGAATCGGATCGTTCGCCCGTTGCTCCGGCGCAAACGGAAACGGATCGAACGACGTTACATTCGAGTCGTATACTGACCCCAGCTTGCCTTGCTCGCGAAACACCTCGCGCAGGTAGGCGCGCGTCTCCAGCCTGCCTCCCGACAACTTCACAAAAGCCGGGTCCAGCCCGCTCAGCTCCGTCACATGCTGAATCATCTTCTGGGTCGCCTCGGGGTCCGAGCGTCCCTTCAGCAGCGTCGTCGCATACTCCCCGCGCGCATAGGCGATCACATCGGCCATCGTCTGCGGCGTCAGCTTGTTCTCGCGTTCCAGGTGGGCCGCGGTAATCGAAGGCAACGTCATCATCCACGGCACCGGAGACAGGTCGCCCCCGTCCTCGATCGAAGGATTCAGATACGGCGACACCAGTACCATCCCGTTCAGAGCCACTCCCAGTTGCGATTGCAGGTAATAGGTCACGCGCGGCCCGCGAAACCCGCCATAACTCTCGCCCACCAGGTACTTCCTCGAGCCCAGCCGGTTGTTCCTCACCAGCCAGTCGTAAATAATTCGCGAAAGATACTCGATGTCCGGCGTCGTGCTATAGAAGAGCTTCTTGGCATCTGCCTCCGGCACACTCGCCCGGCTGAATCCCGTTCCCACCGGGTCGATGAACACCAGGTCCGTAAAATCCAGCCACGTGCCCGCATTGTCCTTGAGCACCGCCGGATCCGACGGACTGTCGCCTTCATTGCCCACCTGCAGATGCTTCGGCCCGATCGCGCCAAAATTCAAATACACCGACGACGCGCCGGGGCCGCCGTTCATCGCGAAGGTCACCGGCCGGTTCTCGCCCTCCACCGTATACGCCGTCAAAACCACATGCCCGGCTGTCTTCCCGTCCCCGTCGCGCACCGGCAACGCGCCCACGGTCACCGTATAGCGCAGCGTCTTGCCGTCAAGCTCCATCGACTGCTGCACATGCGCATCCGCCGGCAGCGGCGGCAGCGTGGACTTGTCCGCCGCGCCGGACTTGTCGCTCGCCGCGGCCTTATCGCCGGCTGCGGATTTATCGCCGGTAGCGGCCTTCTCGCCGGCAGCCGGCTCTTTCTCTGCCTGCGCCCAGATCGGCACAGCAGAGATTCCAAGGCAACAATACACGCACATCACCGGGACCAGGCGCCTGAGAGCAAGTTGAATCCGGGAAACACTCATGACGATACGATACATCCTCCCCGTCAGCCTCTGGCACCCCACCCGCCGTATGATTTACCCTCAAACACGGCATGAAACTCTCGCACGCGCTTCTCGCTTCTTCTCTGGCCATGGCCTTTGTCGCCTCGGCGACCGCACAAATCCCCGCCACCAAGCCGCCTGAAGACCTCCCTGACGCGCCCCAGGCCACCCAGGCCGCCCTCATCCAGCCCAACGGCCCTACCGTGGTCATGGATACCTCCATGGGCCGCATTACCTGCCAGTTCTACCAGCTGCAGGCCCCCAAAGCGGTCGCCAACTTCATCGCTCTGGCCGAGGGGACCATCGATTGGACCGACCCCGCCACCAAAAAGAAGCAGCACCACAAACCCTATTACGACGGCACCATCTTCCATCGCGTCATCCCCGAGTTCATGATTCAGGGCGGCGACCCCACCGGTACCGGCATGGGTGATCCCGGCTACGCCTTTGAAGATGAGTTCGATCCCAACCTGAACTTCGACCAGCCCGGCCGTCTGGCCATGGCCAACTCCGGCCCCAACACCAACGGCAGCCAGTTCTTCATCACCGAGCAGGCCTACGACTCGCTCAACCAGCACTACACCCTCTTCGGCCAGTGCGACGAGTCCAGCGTCCTGGTCGTCAAAACCATCGCCCGCGTCGAACGCGACTCGAACGACAAGCCGCTCACTCCGGTGACGCTGAACAAGGTGACGATTGTGCACGAGGGGCAGGCACTGCCGCCGGCCAGCCAGGGTGACCAGACGGTTTTGTCGCCGCCGAAGCGAGTCATGATCTCCGGAGGCGTAGCCGCTGGAATGCTGCAATTTCATCCCGCCCCTGTGTACCCAGCCAAAGCTAAGCAGGCTGGGATTTCGGGAATTGTCGTGCTGGATGCTGTAATCGGCGCGGATGGATCCGTCGAGGATCTGAAGGTGGTCAGCGGCCCTCCTGCACTGCATCAGGCAGCTATGGACGCCGTGCGCACCTGGCGATACAAGCCCTACCTGCTCAATAACCAAGCTGTCGAAGTGCGGACAGTCGTCAACGTTGTCTTCACGCTGAAGCCGCGTCCCTAGAAATCTCCATCCGGAATCGACAGCCCAGGCCAAAACGCGCAACCAACTTCTAAAGGAGCACCCATGTCTCAAGTCCCAGGTACCTACGCCGTCTTCACCACCACCGAAGGCAAGATCACCGTTCGCCTCTTCGAGGCCGACGCGCCCATCACCGTCGCCAACTTCATTGCCCTCGCCGAAGGCGCCAAGGAGTGGACCCACCCCACCACCCGCGCCAAGTCCACCGCCAAGCTCTACGACGGCACCATCTTCCACCGCGTCATCCCCGACTTCATGATCCAAGGGGGTGACCCCGCCGGCACTGGCATGGGTGGCCCCGGCTACCGCTTCCAGGACGAGACCAAAGGCGCCCTGCACAAATTCGACAAGCCCGGCAAGCTGGCCATGGCCAACTCCGGCCCCAACACCAACGGCAGCCAGTTCTTCATTACAGCCGCCCCTACCGACTGGCTCACCGGCAAACACACCATCTTCGGCGAAGTCGTTGAAGGCCAGGACATCGTCACCAAAATCTCGCTTGTCCCCCGCGGCGCGCAGGACAAGCCGCACAAGCCCATCGTCCTCGAATCCGTAACCATCGAGCGCATGTTTGCCGTGGAGGCGTTTAAGTGGTTGAAATGATTGGAGCGATTTTTGAAGTTGGTCACTACACGAGGCATTGTTTGTTCTCCGGCGGTGGGGGTGGATCGATTTGAGTAATGCCGAGC
>Ga0224557_1001001_pt1 | contig 28708 bp, 21 predicted proteins | sample 714S31014metaG_FD_180677 | JGI IMG/M metagenome (GOLD analysis project Ga0224557, IMG submission 180677) | Peat soil microbial communities from Stordalen Mire, Sweden - 717 S3 10-14 | ecosystem: Environmental > Terrestrial > Soil > Wetlands > Peat | place: Sweden: Norrbotten County, Stordalen... | reverse complement strand
CGTCTGTGTCACTGTCGGCGTCACGCTCTGTGTTATTGTCTGTGTCACTGTCGGTGTCACGCTCTGTGTTATCGTCTGCGTCACTGTCGGCGTTACGCTCTGTGTTATCGTCTGTGTCACTGTCGGTGTCACGCTCCGTGTTATCGTCTGTGTCACTGTCGGCGTCACTGTCGGCGTTACGCTCTGCGTTATCGTCTGTGTCACTGTCGGCGTCACGCTCTGCGTTATCGTCTGTGTCACCGTTGGTGTCACGCTCTGTGTTATCGTCTGTGTCACTGTCGGCGTTACGCTCTGCGTTATCGTCTGTGTCACTGTCGGCGTCACGCTCTGCGTTATTGTCTTAGTCACTGTTGGCGTTACGCTCTGCGTTATTGTCTGCGTCACTGTCGGCGTTACGCTCTGCGTTATCGTCTGTGTAACTGTCGGCGTTACGCTCTGTGTTATTGTCTGCGTAACTGTCGGCGTTACGCTCTGTGTTATTGTCTTAGTCGCTGTTGGTGTCACGCTCTGTGTAACCGTCTGTGTTACTGTCGGCGTCACGCTCTGCGTTATTGTCTGCGTCACCGTCGGCGTTACGCTCTGTGTTATCGTGTAAGTAAACGTCGGTGTCATGCTCGGTGTTATTGTCTGCGTAACTGTCGGTGTCACGCTCTGCGTTATCGTCGGCGTCACTGTCGGTGTAACCGTCCGGGTCACCGTCGGCGTCACGCTCTGCGTTATCGTCGGCGTCACTGTTGGCGTAACCGTCCGGGTCACCGTCGGCGTCACGCTTTGTGTTATTGACTGTGTCACTGTCGGCGTTACCGTCCGGGTCATCGAAGGCGTTGCCGTAAAAGTCGGCGTATAAGTTGGCGTTCTTGTATAAGTGGGGGTGTTTGTGAATGTCTGGGTAAATGTGGCCGTTGAAGTCGGAGTCGGAACACCGGCCATAAATGTTACCAGGCCGGGAATATCCGCCGCAACATTTGCGAACGCCGCAGAGTGCCCGGTCACCGTATTTGTCTGTGCGGTCTCGTTATAAAGCTTTATTGTTGCGCCGCCCAGAGCGTTCGTGGTTCCGGTAACGCTTGCGGAAAGCAAACCGGCCGGAGAGCCCAGGGTTGTTGCCGTAAATATAGAGGCCCCGGTCGTCGAAACGTTTATTGACTGAGACACGGCAACGCTGTTGCCGTAAAGGTCCACTATCTGCACCGTAATAACATCTGTTGCCCCAATCATCGCAAAACGCGATGCCGCATAAGCAACAGTATGGTCCGCAACTCCCGGAATCCATTTCAGCGGGGCATTTACGTCCCTGTCGGGTGTTGCCTGTGATCCCGAAAGCAGCGAAGAAACAGTCACAGTTACTGTCTGAGCGTAATAATCCATTATAGTCGCCGATGCCATCCCTGTGGCAGCGGTCAAGCCTGATATTATTCCGGTGCCCAACCCTGTTATACCGCCAAGCGTGGCGGCTGTAAATGTTGCCTTTGCCGGAGATGTGACAGTAATATTATATGTTCCCGGCACCACAATCCCGTCCGCGTCAACAACGCTTATATTTATTGTCTGTGCTGTTCCCGCCGTTGCAGGTCCTGCTCCGGAAAGCACCACATGGTCCGCCCCGGTTGCAACAAATTTTACCTGCGTGGAAATATCAAGCGCATGGTTCCCCCATAAACCGGAATTTGGCGTAACCGTCACGGTCTCAACAATATTGTCCTTTAAAACAAACGCAGCTGTTCCCGAGACGTTTGTAATTCCGTAAACCATTCCTGTATTTACACCGATCCATCCTGCCGGTACTGAAGTAAATACCGCACCTCCGCTTGCTGTCAGTGTCACATATTGCTGGGTCGCCACGGTATTGCCGTACGGGTCAAGCAGCCACAGGTTCAGGGTCTCGCCCGTACCGGCCATTCCCGCCGCCGCTATTCCGTCCGTATTAAAAACGGCCGCATGCGTCGCAGTTGTAAAAAGTATATATGCCTTTTCATCCCTGTCAGGCAGTGCCTGCGATCCGGTTAAAAGGCTGTTAGGAGTGATTGTAACCGTCTGGGCCACTGAGCTTGTTAGTGTCAGGGCGGCGTACCCAAAGGCGTTTGTCAGTCCGTATGCCGTCTGGCCGGCCAGAGTCCACCCGCCCGGGATTGATGTAAAGGCCCCGTTATTGTTTGCGGTTATGGTCACCCACACGGCGCTCGCTATCGAATTTCCATTAATGTCAACAACCTGTGTGTTCAAAAGAATGTTGTTATTAATAGGAAGAATTGCTGAAACTGGCAACACCCTGATATGGTCCGGGGCGGCAACAGTGAAATAACAGACCCTTGTCGACGTAACGCCATTCCTTTCATATGCCGTCAAAAGCGCGGACCAGGTGCCGTAAACAGGCGCCGCAGGGATTGAGTAGGAACTATTTGTATAATGCCTCCAGCCCGAAGGATTACTGGTATCCGTGGCATCATTTACCATAAAAGTGGCGGCAAGTCGCGTTGTGCCCGTCGGATCAAAAACCGTTATGGCTGTGTTTGTAACATCATAAGCTCCAAACGGATCAGATACCTGCGCCCCGAATGTCACCTGATTGCCCGGACCGAAAACCGTCCTGCTGTTGCCCGTTGAATCGTATGTATAGGCCGAATCAACGGCAATGTATGTCGAGACGCTCAGCGATATGTTCGACCTCTGATCCGTCGGAGCCGCTTGTTTGTCATGATAGAGGCGGATATACCTTGGCGTATTGGCGGTCAGCGAATCGTTCCTGAACTGAAGCTCCAGATAATATCCCGCCGGAATGTTAAGGCTGCCGGCCACCGGGAAAGTGAATTGTGTCATTGCAGGGGCCGCGTCGGCAATTGTCGCCAGTGCGGCAACTCTTTGTTCCCCTATGGATATCGTGTTTGAACCGTTGGTCGCGAATAGGAGCACGTCGGGCGAGCATGTATTCTGATTGCCGTCGGACATTGATAAATTAACGAGTATGTTCGACGTGATATTAAGGTTCCTGTAAAGCGCCGGGGAGAGCGCGAAGAATTGATTGTCAAATTTCTGCAGCTGGTCGTAGGTGTTTGCCGCCGCCGTATCGGTTATTGTCGTAAGACTGTACGCGATGGATGCCGGAGCCTGTATTGAGCCGTGCAGCCAGAGCGTTTTGTTCACGGAAGTGTTTGCCGGGGTAAGCGTATCCTCCTGCGCCGAAGCCGCCGCGCCGGTCACACTGCCCGTCAATGTAACAATAGTGGAGTTGTCCTGTGAGCCTATGGCTGTTCCCGGCACGCTCTGCCTGAAAGTTATGGGATAGGAGGCACCGTTGTTTACCGTTATTGCGGGTTGCCCGTTGACAAGATATGCGGGATTTATATAATCCCATGTCTGGTCGCCGTTAGTATCCGAGGCTATGGTGACGCCGTTGGCGGTATTAATAATGTAAGTCGGCCATCCGTAGTTCGCCGCTCCGGGTGAAAGCGATATGTAAAAGGTGTCGCTCGCCCCCGTATTTGTGGCGGTAAGGTTTATGTTCCCTGTGGCGTTGATGTTCACAGTCTGGCTGGTCTGCGGGCTTAATGTTATCCCGCCTATGTTCACGGTTATTGTCTGCTGGTTATTGGAAGGATTCTGGTCTGTCACTCCCATGTCTGTCGTAAGGTCGGTGTAAACATTTATCGTATATGTCCCCGCCACAAGGGCCCCGATGTTCCATTGCAATCCGGTCACAACGCTCTCCGCACCCGGTATCGATAAATTCACCGCCGTCATATTACCGTTAAATAAATAGCCCGAAGGCCCCGTTATCTTTACATGTACCGGCAGGGCCGTCCAGTCGCGCAACCCGTAATCCACGGCCGTTGCCGTTATCATTATATATCCCTGTGATGTCTGGAAAGTGGCACCATTGGATGGCGCCGATATTGCCGATATGCCAACGTCATGCAACTGCGTCAGGCCGTAATTTATTTCGCTCTGCATATCAACCTGTCCCTGCGCGTTCTGTGTGTTCCCGAATCCCCAGATGACTTCCTGTACCTTCTGCTGCCCCTGTGCCATGGCGCCGAGGCTGTACTCCAGCGCGCCTGAAGCGTCGCCGTTGTAGACCGCGGCATTATTAAGGGCCGCGTTCTGCACATCCCCCCACATCAGGTTCCATACATTTACATCGTGGGCTATACTCAGTGAAGGGCTGGCAAACCCCATATATGCTATCGGGTTCCCGGCAGGTTTATAACCGTAAAAAGTGTCATTGGCCGGATCATAAGAGCAGCTGTCCCCGTTGGGGTCGCCGTCAAAATCAAAGTCAGAGCAGTTAAAAAAATCAATATTAGAAGCCGTAAGCCCCTGTGTCCCGGAATTTGTTATGTAGAAAATAGTGGCGAACCACTTCATATTACCGCGGATTATTGTCTTTTTGGTTATGGTAAAAGGTATTTCCGGGCTGGCCTGTGTCGTGTCAAAAACCGTCGTTATTGCCGCCTCTGTCTGTCCCCACGGTGTGGTATTCATGTGGTTGTAATTCTGGCTCACATGTGTAAAGGCCCTGCCGCGCACAGCGGGATAAGAATTCTCGGTCGCTCCTGTATTGCCGTACTGATAATAGAGTCCGCCCGACGAGCTCTGATACCTGAATGCCATCTTATTTCCGCCGTCGTTGGAAACGTTCCTTCCTATGCCGTTGTCCCCGCTCCTGCCCAGATGGTCAATTGCCGTATTATTCTCAAGAGTTGTCTGTCCGTCATAAGGGTACATGATGCACGATATCTGCCCGCAGCCGCCGCCTGCCGCGCTTGCCTCTTCGATCAGCATGGAAAAACTGGGCGATGCCGGATACAAAACAACCGAATACCCGTTTATCGGGTCGTCATAAAAATAAAGCTTGTCGCCGTCCCTGTAAAACCTGTTCTGCAAAGTGTAATTTCCTGCGCCGTCCGGGACAAGGTCGTTGGTTATTTCAACACCGTCATCCCTGATTATCTTTTCGACTATTGAGCCGTGCGGAATATCCATCTGGAACCTGTACCACTGCCCGTCGGCCTTGTCGGAAAGCTCCAGCCTGTAAACATTGTCCTTCAGTTTGCGTGTGTTGAGCCTGGATCTTTTAATGGCCGCCCTGTCAACACTCTTATGGAGCCTTGCCGCCAGCGCGACAACATCGCCTTCTGAAATAGAATATTCGGATATGTCCGTATCGCTATGTTTGGATGAGCGTATACGCCTGCTCCTGAATTTCGAAACATCAACTCCCGACTTTTTTATATTGCCGGACATGGCAGAATATACGAATTTACCGTCGATTGGATCGTAAGCGATTATATCCTCGCCTTTTATCCTGTCCGAAGGTATATCCGGAACCGCGTTCAGCCTTAAAGGCAGCAAAAATAAAATTACAAACAACGCCAGCAGCGCCTTTATAGCCGTTCCTGTGGGAACTTTTTTAAAGCCGTCGGACAACTTCCCCATAATCTCCCTGAAAACAATTTTCCCGTTAGTTTTACAACCCTGTTAACATTCCCGTATGATAACAGGTATTACATATCCCTATTGATGCCTTTTATGTGTCTTTATAAAATCAATTGCCTTTAAAACTTCCCTTGTTACGTCGGCATTAAACTGCTGTTCCATCTCCTGCAGTTTAGTAAAAATATGCCCCCTGTCGGAAACCACATATTTTGGCGGCAAACGGTTTATCGCAAGGGCGAATACGTCAAGACGGCACCTTGCGCATTTGCATACATCCTGCCTGCCTTCATACTGTTCGTCCATATTCCTTCTTACAATATCCTCCATATAATTCTTAACTATCATATCTTTCTCTGCTTTTGACTGCGCCATTAAATATCCTCCGGCTGTTGCCGTTTTATTCAGATTTTATTGATAAGCTCTTTGATTCCTTTTAAAGGAACTCCCTTGCCGGAAAACTCCTTTATCTTCCTGCAAAGTTCAATGTGCTCCGCGGTATAAACGCGCCTGTCTCCGGCGCGCAGCGGCACTAACACTTTTTTTCTTTCCCAGTTTCTTAATGTCTGCTGATGGACGCAAAGCAATTCCGAAACCTCTTTAATCCCGAATAATGTTTTATCGCCTGCGGGCGTATCATTTATTTTTTCAAGCAAAACAGTATCTTCTTTTTTCAAAGCAAAACCTCCCTATCATTAATATAAGTATATATTATTACGCATTTAAAATCCATATTAACGTTAACATTATACTTAGTTGATAATAGTATTGTCAAGCAGGTAAAATGGTTGAATGCACTTTTTAAGTAAAGCCCATTGTTTTAAGGCAAAAAAAACGCACTATAGTGTGTCTTAAAGTATCTCGGCATACAATTTGTTGTGGTTTCATAATATGAAAACAAAATTGATTTTATCAAAAATTTTTTCCCTTTTTACTTCCTTTTTGACATCCCGCTTGACATTGTTACATTATTATAATATCCTTTTAACTGCGATATTATTTAATCTTTATATTATCAATACCGATAATGTTATGGACAACAAAACGACATCAGGCGGTTTTGCTTTCTGATTTTTTGTCTGCCCATCCGCCGGATCAAGGAGTTTTCATGAAAAATTTTAAGGGTTTGATTTTATTACTTTCCGCGGTCATTTTTCCTTTTGCCGTTTTTTCAGCCGTAACTTCCGTGAGCATAACACCGGTGGGCATTGACGGCGCCTATCTTGAGGCCGGCACAACCGTCAATCCTGTCTATCACATGTCAATTTCCGCCGATGCCTCAGGCGATACACTTTCATTCATCTCGATAAAAAATACCCTTAACTCATGGTTCCAGGGCGTCGCGTCCGAACCGCAGTCGATTGCGGGAGGGACCGTAAAATTGTGGTATTCAGCCGATAATAATTTTTCCGACGCATCTGTTGCGGGCGTTTTTAGTGTTGACGGTTCAGGCGCAACATGGACACTTTCCCCGGCGCCGCTTGTTGTATCGAACAACTCCGGCATATTCGTGACCGTGGATATTTCATCCTCGCCGGTGGGAGGCACGATTGAGATGCAGTCAAACGGCCTTTCATGGGTTTCCGGCTCGGTTATAAACCCTTTGAACCGTCCAGCGTCGCCCGCCGTCCTTCAGGTTGCGCAGGCCTCGCCGGCGTCCTCGCTGCTCATTTCCCACGCAAACGGCACAATGCAGCCGTACGTTTCAACCGGCCAGGAAAATCTTATTCCCATGGAACTTACATTCTCGAATAACTCCGCTCCTTCATCCGCGCCTGTCGTTGTCACTTCGATAACCATTACGGTGCAGACGGAGACCCCTTATGGCACCATCCTGGACCCTGCCGGTATTATTTCAAGCATACGCGTTCAGGACGAATCAAACGGCACCATATACGGTTCAAGTTCCGGCGCGGCCATACCGGACGCGGCCACCGCTGTCATTATACCGATTTCATCCCTGATAGTCCCGGCCGGGAGTTCTGTCACCACGACGGTTTACGCGGCAGTCACTACATCCGCGGCGTCGTCCGGGCAAAATTTTGTCCTCTCGCTCGTTTCCGGAAGCTGCATAACGGCCATGGATTACTACACTTCCGCTTTCGTGACGGTCTCGGCGGATCCCGCGGATTCCACCGGATTTACGATGAATTCCAATTATACGACCATAGAACCGGCCGCGGTTTCAATCTCGGCTTGGGCCGTCAGCGATATTGCGCAGAATGTAAACAAGGGCCAGCAGAACGTCACCCTTCTTGAGGTGGGATTCTCAAGCCCGGTTCCGGCAAATTATGCCTCGGCCGAGGTCAACAACATTAAAATTACTTTAAACGACATCAACTCAAACCCGCTTATCCCCGCAAACCTTCTATCAAAAATATATGTGACAAGCCCGGACGGGTCCATCATATACGGTTCAAAAAACGCTTCGACTCTTGAAACCTCGGGTGATTTTTCCTCTATACCGCTGATAAACACCATCGTGGTCCCGGCCGGCTCTGCCGTTACCGTAGTGGTAAGGGCCGATATAAGTTCCTCAACTGTTTCAAACAGCATGAAAGCCGGCATTATTTCGGCGCAGGATATCCTTGCAAGGGATAAAAATTCTTTTTCCAGCGTTGTGGTAATTCCATCAATACAGCTGCCGTTCTTTTCCAACACCGCGCTTCTGTCAAGTTCTTTCACCGTCAGCCACGTCCCGTCAATGCCGAAAAACCTTTATAAAGGAGATGCCGGCGTTAAAATAATGGATATTGACCTCACCGCCCCGCTTTCATTCGGTTCCGGAACCCTTCTCGTAAGGGGCATAACGCTTACGGCCTCGGACAGCAATGGTACGGCCGAGGATTTTTCCTCCGCTGTTTCCTCAATACGCGTGACCGCCCTTGACCAGGACTTTACAACAGCCGCGCCGTCATCAGGCTCCACTTTCTATATTGTTTTCCCCAGGCCGATTACGGTACCGGCCGACGCCGCAATTTATATTTTTCCGCGCCCCGATGCCACGGCAAAATCCATGCAGGTTTCTCTCGTCTCGGCGGCAGGCCTCAATGTTTATCAGGACAACGACCCTCTTCGCGTGATTTCGATAATTGCCGCTTCCGGCGACTCTTTCCCCATGTCATCGGGCACGGGTTACATAACCGGAGATACTTCGGTGCTCACGCTTACCAATTACCCGAATCCTTTCAGGCCGGGAGAGCCGACCAAATTTGCCTATTATCTTGACACCCAGTCAAGCGTTACAATAAAAATATTTGATTTGACCGGCCGTCTCATCCGCGTTATCTGTGACGGCGTTCCAAAAGCTCCCGGTTCACATGAGGAGGATTTCTGGGATGGTTCCGGCAGTTCGGGGCGTGAATGCCTTGCCGGCACATACATAGTAAGGTCGGAATTCAAATCCGCGTCGGGCTCAAAGCAGACCCTTTCGCGTAAAATTACATTAATAAAGTGATGGTGGCACAATGAAAAAAAACTTACGCATCTTAACGCTGGCTTCGCTGATGTTTTTACCGGCTATACTTGCCGCCAACAACCTTTATTTCTTTTCGGACAGTGATATTATAAATTCCGGCATGTCCGGTTCCTACGCCCCTTTTACCTCGGGCGCGTTTTCCGCCTTTACAAACCCGGCCGGGCTCGGTTCTGTCCAGACCCAGGAACTGGGGCTGATGTATTACAACCTTTTTGACGGCGCAATGGTCTCCTGCCTGAGTTACGCCTGCCCGATTATTGACAGGGGCACCCTTTCCGTTTCCGGCGTGCTGCTGGACTCGGGAAACGTGGAGGAACGCGACGCGAATAACATCCTTACCGGGACTTTTTCCGATACTTATAAATCACTTTACCTTTCCTACGGGATAAACATACTCGGCCTGATGGACGTTGGCGCGAACGCGCGGTATATTAACCATGACTTTTACAACATATCCGTTTCCGGTTTCGGCATTGACGCCGGTTCCATTATTTTTCTTCCCTATGACGCCAAGCTTTCGCTCTTTGCCGGCGACCTGCTGGAACCCGATTTCCGCTACTCGTCGTCATCCGACACACTGCCTCTTTATTACGACGTCACTCTCGGATGGGAAAAGCATGTGCTTGAAGAGATTTCCGGGCTGGTCCGGGTTGGCGCCGGATTCTCAGGAGAGGAATACATCACCGGCATAACCGCGCATTGCGGTGCGGAATTTTCGGCCTATAATTTTCTTTCCGTACGCCTTGGCTTTTCAAACAGCGGCATCTCCTGCGGCGCTTCATTAAAATATTCAGGGGCGCGCCTGAATTATGCCCTTGTCCAGACAAGCCTTGACCTTGTCCACAGGTTCTCAATAACGTATGATTTTGGCGATAACGTCCGTTCAATCGAGAGCAAATTCAGGACAAAGGAAGAAAAGGCAAAATACGAGCTTATTGAGCAGATAAAATCCGAAACAGTCTCAAAATATGAAAAGGAAACCGAGGATTTTATGAAATCCGGCGATTACGAGAATGCCGGCATATCCGTCGACAAGGCCCTCATATGGGCCCCGGGCGACCCCTGGTTCACCCAAAAACAGGCGGAGATAAAAACGCTGCTCAGCCGGACAAAGGTAATAAACTTTATAAATGACGCGGATGACCTCATGAAACAGAACCTTTACATAGACGCCATGGTCAGCCTGAAAAACGCCCTTGACCTTGAGCCGGATAATAAAGAAGCCGCCGCAAAACTGGCCAACGCGCAGGAGCTTATTACGACCCTCGGCGAAAAGAACCTCGCCGTCCAGGAAGGCAATAAAGAAGTCATCAAGGAACATTTTGAGAAGGGGCTGGCGAGTTACACTTCGGGCAATTACGAAAAAGCCGTGGACGAATGGGATAAGGTCATAAAAGCCTCGCCCATGCAGAGGATGGTATACAATTATATACAGCAGGCACAGCAGAAGATAAAGGCAAAAGTTGATGCCGTGACCGCTCAAAAAACGGAAAAGGACAAAAAACTCGGCGATCTTTACAACAACGCGGTTTTGCTTTATACAAAGGGCGATTTTGAAAAATCCATCGGGCTGTGGCGCGAGTATTTAAAGCTCGACCCTGACAACCAGGAAGCACGCGGATATATGGAAAAGATTACAAAGGAATTCCTCGAACTGCAGAAACAAAAACTTGAATGGTAATATGGAATTTAGCGGCGCCTGCCGCCGTATAGAAACGAGGATGCAAACGTCCACAGCCGGCTGATTATTTCCCAGCAGCCGGCCGCCGTGTCTTTCATAAAAACAAGGTAATTCACCTTCTGCGAAACAATGGAAAGTATCAGCGCTATTATCATTATGTTCATAAAGAAAACAAAAAGAAGCGAGAACACTATATTTGTGCCGTCCTCATAAAGGTCGCTCTGTTTCGTGGTAAGCGAAAATATTGTCAGGGCAATATGAAAAGAAAGCGCCGCCCCCACAAAGAACGCCACATAAACCCTGTATTCATCCCTGGCTATAAAATAAATAAAAGCGGCGACAAAAGCATAAAGGGGAAAAAAATACGGGGCCAGGGAAACGATAAAATTTGATTTTGAAACCAGCACTTTTCCGCCCTCCGTGGATACATGCAGCGACTTTGTCTTTCCGCCGAAAAGGGCCGATATGAACATATGCGTCAGTTCATGCGCCATAACATGGGCGAAAACCGGCTTATAAAACAGGAAGTGAATTACCATATACACGATAAAACCGGAAAGAAATGATATTTCCTCGTGGGTGGTGACCGAAAGCCCGCGGACAAGCCTTACCATTTCTATGGAAGCCGATACCGAAAGAAGCGCCAGTACCGCCGTGAATATAAAAAATAATGTTTTTTTCATTTATCCGGCTGCCGAAATCCTCTCGTTGATTTCCTCGAGCTTTTTGCGCGCGGCCGGCTGGCCCGGGTCTATCCTGAGAACCATCAATATTTTTTCCTTCGACTCCCTGAACCTGCCTGCCGCGTAAAGGTCCGAGGCTTCCCTGTATAGTTTCGACACTTCCTCGTCAAATATCGGTTTTAAGTCATGCATATATTTCAGGGCGAATTCATTGGCAGGGTCGATGTGCAGTATTTTATTGAGGTAATCCATCGTGTCGGCTGTTTTCTTGTTCCTGTACGATTCATCGGCGTTTTCCATCAGGGTTTCAAGGCGGTTTTTCAATATTTTTTTCGTTTTTTCCATATAATCCTTAAGCTTGTGTTCAAGGGGCCTTTTTTCAACCACTTTTTTCCACTCTTTTAACGCCGCAAGATAGTCCTCGTCAAGCATCCTGTTGATTCCCTTGACAAAAGCTTCCGAAGCGAGCGCCCCGTCCACGTCCTCGCCGAAATTTTCCTTTGCAAGCCTGCCGTACGAAGCGTCCAGCGCGTTTTTTATCTCGGCAGAATCCGGTTTCAAATTAAGCGCGCGCTTAAAAAGCATAAGCGCCTCAAGCTCGTTTCCCGCATTAATTTCATCCATACCCGACTTTAACACAGAGTCTGTTTCTTTTTTTAATTTCAATTCCCTGAGTTTTTGTTCGGCCCCCGATATATACGACCTGGCCTGCGCATTGCTTCCGTCAAGCCTGAGAGCCTCGTTCCATTTTTCTATCGCTTCCTCAATTTTTCCCGTCTTGTATATTGCGACCCCTTCCGCGATAATCCCGGGCAAATTTTCCGCCGCCGCCAGCTTTTCCTCAGCGGACTTTATATAAGCCTTTAGCTGCGCGCTGGCCGGGTCAATGGAAAGCCCCTCCTGCCACTTTACTATCGCCCCTTTTATGTTGCCCTTCTTGTATATATTAAGCCCTTCCTGGATTATATTTTTTATATCCTGCGAAAACTGCTCCGAGCTCAGCCTGTTCCTTAAAGACTCCAGATTTTCGCCCACTTCCCTGTCATCGGGATATTTCTCGCGCAGCTTCTCGAACATTGCGAACGCTTCCTTTATCAGGCCCCTGGCGGCTGTATCTTTTGCCGCCTTTATTTCCGTTGTAAGTTCATGCCTGCCCTGTTCTTTGAGCATATTGTCAAGTATGGACTGGGCCGAGGCCCTGCTTGAAGTTATCCCCTTTAGCATAAGGTCGATTTCCTGCGGAGAAGTGGCGTTCTTTTTCGCGTCATCTATGGATATCAGCCCTTTTTTATACAACCCGATAAGGGACTGGTCAAATGTCTGCATGCCGGACTGTCCGCCGTCCCTGATAAGCTCCTTGATCGCGCCCAGCTTGCCTTCCTCCATGTAACCGCGGACAGTCGGCGTCACCAGCAGCACTTCCACCGCCGGCACCCTGCCGGACATATCAATCCTTGGAATAAGCCTTAAGGATATTACGGCCCTCAGCGCGCCCGCGAGCTGTACCCGCACCTGTGCCTGCTGTTCCTTCGGAAAAAAATCAAGTATCCTGTTTATCGTCTGGATGGTGTCCATTGTATGAAGCGTGGAAAATACCATGTGGCCGGTCTCGGCGGCCGACATCGCTATTCCGACAGTTTCCGCGTCCCTCATTTCGCCGATCAGTATCACATCCGGATCCTGCCTTAACACGTATTTAAGGGCCGTGCTGAAATTCTCGGTATCAAGCCCTATTTCCCTCTGGGAGACGCTTGATTTTTTGTCGGAATGGACGAACTCTATCGGGTCCTCAATTGTCACTATATGGTTCTGGTATGTCTCGTTGACCTTGTTTATCATGGCGGCAAGCGTCGTGGATTTTCCGCTTCCCGTGGTGCCGGTGACAAGCACAAGCCCCCTGGTAAAAAGGGCCGCGTCCGAGACTATTGCCGGAAGGTTCATTTCCTCAATTGACGGCACTCTTATGGGTATGGCCCTTAACACAACCTCATATTTTCCCATCTGCTGAAAAGCGTTTGCCCTGAAGCGTGCGACGCCCTCGAGGTTATATGCGAGGTCCATCTCGTTCGTATCCTCAAACTTTTTCCGCTGTTTCTCGTCCATCATGGAAAACATCATCTCTTTCATATCCTGGCGCGAGAGTATTTCCATGTCGGTCATAATCATGTTGCCGTCAATCCTTAAAAGCGGCGGCCTGCCTTCCTTTAAATGAATATCCGAGGCCTTTCGTTCTATCATCATATGAAGAAGGTCATTTATATTAATCAACTGGCACCCCTCTCTTTAAATTTGCGCCCGGGCCGGCTAAAAACAGGCGTGCTGACGCGCTCCGCTTTTTATCCCATTTTTAAAGCTTTTAAAACTAAAAATAGTACCTGATTATTACCGGGCTGATTGCAAAATCTTTTGCCGCCGCTATCAGCAGGTTTGTCTGGTTGTTTGTGCTGCTTATCCCGATATATGCCCCGACTTGTGAACTGACCGAAAGGTCTTTGCTTATAGCCGACAAAACCGCCATGAACTCCAACGCTGCCCCGCCTACAAGCGTCAAGTCGCTTGAGCCGGTAGCATAGCCGAATTTCAGGCCCGGAATGATATTGACCGCGAAAGAATCCTTTTCAACAAGCGCAGATACCATTCCCGCACCGACCGAAACCATTGAATTTGAGCCGTTCATTGAAAATCCAGCGGACAGGTCGAGCCCGACATTTTGATTTGCCCACACCCTGTAAATAACCTGGTTCCCGTTCAGGTCAAAGCCAAGCGACTGTTTCTGTTTTAAATCCTCTATCTGCGAAGCGTCGGCCGCAAAAAGGCCGGCCGATAAAACAAGTATGACCACGGACAAAAATAAAAAAATTTTTCTCATAGCACCCCTCCATTTACTGCGTTTTTTGTAAATTCATACATAAGCCTCACGCCGGTTGCGGCCACGCCGTCAGGAATATATGATTTATTTTTTATGCCGTAAGCCGTTCCGGCTATATCAAGATGCACCCACGGATAATCACCCACAAATTCTTTCAGGAAAAGGCCCGCAACCGAAGTTCCCGCCCCGCCTTCGCCTATGTTTTTTATGTCAGCATATTTTGATTTCAGGGTCTCGGCGTATTCTTCAAGCATGGGCAGTTCCCATACGGTCTCGCCGCTTGTTTCACCCGCTTTTTTCATCATGGTTTTAATCGTTTCGTCGTTGCCCATAAGCCCGGTGGCGAAATGGCCCAGGGCCATCACGCACGCGCCGGTAAGGGTCGCGATGTCCACAATAAATGCAGGCGAATACTTCTGCGCGAAATAAAGGGCATCACACAGTATAAGCCTGCCTTCGGCGTCCGTGGAGATAACCTCGATGGTTTTTCCGGACATTGACGTCAATACATCCCCCGGTTTGTAGGCCTTGCCCGAAGGAAGATTTTCCGTAACCGGCGCTATAAATACCGCGTTTATTTTCATATTAAGGCCTGATATTATTTTCATCAGCGCAATTACCGAAGCCGCTCCCGACATGTCAAACTTCATATCCTCTATCATGGACGAACCGGAAACCTGGGGTTTCAACGATATACCGCCCGAATCAAAAGTTATTCCCTTGCCTACAAAGACCCCTTTCTTTTTTGAAGCCGGGGCGCCTTTGTATTCCGCGACTATGAATTTCGCCGGCTCTTCCGAACCCTTGGCCACCGAATAAAAACTTCCCATTCCCATTTTTTTCGCCTCTTCAAGCGAATATACTTTCAACTTTATCCTCTTGTCGCCGGCCGCAACTTTTTTCGCCGCATCCGCGATTTTCGCGGGCGTTGAGTAGTTCCCCGGCCCGTTCATAAGGTCCTTCGCAAAAAATACGGCGTCAATGACCTGTGTTGTTTCGCTTATGGCCTTTTCAAACTGCACCGCGGTGTCCGGAAAATTCAGCGCTGATATTTTATCCGCATCCTTTTTTGCCTTGAGTTCGTCATAGGAGTAATCGGCCAGCATAAACCCCTCAAGCTGCGCCTTAAAATCATCCGGCGAAGGCGAAAGCAGGGCCATGGCTATATTTGCCGCCCCGAGTGATTTGGCCTCTTTCGCGGCAAACCCGGATGCTTCCCTTATTTTTTCACGGGTAAGTTTTTCCTTTTCGCCGAGCCCCAGGAAAAATATTTTTTTGACCCCGCCAAAAGCCTCAAAGGAATAAAACGAGCGTTTTTTATATTCTTCTTTTATGCCGCCATTTTCGGCAAAAGCCTCCAATTTCGCCCCGAAGAGCGAATAATCCTCCGGCGAAAACCTGTTATTTTCCCCCTTAAATACCGGGATTATGTAAAGGTCCGCCGTAATTTCAAATATCTTTTTTTGCATTGCCCTGACAATCATAAAAGCACCTCCGTTATTTAAAAAAACTTACCTGCCGCCGAATTGTTTCAGGAATCCAAGAATATTGTTTGATATGAAATCATCTGTTTTATCCGTATCAATGCTTATGACAGATACGTCTTTTCCAATGTCGGCCGGCGCGGAATAGATGCCGGCACACTCGATAAATATGGACCTTGTATCCTCGCCCCATGATTCCACTTTTATATCATAAGCCGACAGCCCCTGATCCACCGCCGGAAAAAACATCCTCGTGCCTATCACATGCAGCGGCCTGGCAAAAACCTTGAGGTCCTCGTCGGTGAGCGACAGGGCCTTTTTTATAAGGTAATCCCTGCCGTCCTCAAACTGCCTTAAATTCACCAGCTTCCTTATTATAATACTGTGCATAAGAATCAGGGAAACCCCGGCCGTTTTCGCAAAGACGCTTAAAAAATCCGAAGCGAGGGCGCTGTAATAGTTTATGGAATTTGAGCAGAATTCGTAGGTTATAACCACCCTGTCCCGCAGTATCCTGTAACGGGAAAGGTTGTTTTTTTCTTCCTTGGTGGACATTACGGTGCTTCCGTCGGGCAGGGTTGAAAACGATGTAATCGAGTGAGATTCCGAAACCGAGTCAAATATGCCGCGCAGTTTTTTATCCCCGGCCTGAACCGGCATAAAGACAAATTCCATGGTAATTGACATGAGCCTTGTGGAAATATCCATATTCACCGCCTGTTATTTGACACATAATAACAGATTCGGCGCCTATTTTCAACCGGCAAGATTTTTAATATTATCGGAAAATTGGATTTTATTCTTAAAATTTCCCCGTTGTTTCAGTTGGAAGCCGTAAATGACACCACCACTCCCTTAGACTGCAGGTAAGGGATGTCTGTATTCAGCGCCTGCGCGCTTAAAGGATTGTTGTTAAGTATCACCTGTGCCCCGGACGTAAGCCCGCCGGCATCGGCGTTCTGGACAAGCGCCGTTATGTCCGCCACCTGGTTTGAATTAAGATCGACGTAATTAAGCGAAGTGAGCCCGGCAAGGGGTGCAATTGAAGTTATGGAATTATTATACAGCGAAAGTATTACCAGGCTCGTGCACTGGTCGAGCCCGGTCAAATCCGATATTCCCGAGCCGAACGCGTTCAGTGTTGTCAGGCTGTACAGATCGGTGCTGTAAATTATGCCCGTGGGTTTCCCTATCGCGGATCTTACGGCATTGTCCAGGTTAGGATCCGGGAAAACCACTTCATGCGGGGTAAAAGTGGGTGTTATTGTAAAAGTCGGCGTCACAGTCGCCGTCTGGGTGAATGTCCCGGTTTTTGTCGGCGTCACAGTTTTTGTGTCCGTAACCGTCCGTGTCGATGTAAAAGTCGGCGAGGCTGTTTTCGTCGGCGTGGCAGTCTTTGTAAGCGTGACGGAATAAGTGGGTGTTATTGTTTTTGTCACGCTGGATGTCGGCGAAACCGTCCGTGTCGGCGTTACAGTAAAGGTCGGGCTTACCGTAAAAGTACGCGTTATTGTCTGTGTCATTGAAAAGGTCGGCGTAAATGTCTTTGAAGCAATTGATGTTTTTGTAACAGTCGGGCTCACAGTAAATGTTTTGCTTATTGTGGGCGTGGGGGTTACGGTCTGCGTCACCGTAAATGTCTGCGTCACCGTTGCCGTGGCCGGGTTAACCGCGAAAAGCGGGCTTGATGCAATCTGGTGTATGTTCGTTCCGTCATTGTCTGATGCCACGGAAAAAGTATAATTTCCCGCCGCATAGGGCGCGGTAAACCCCGGCCCGGTTCCGGACCTTGAGCCGTAATCCACAATTATCCTGCCGGTATCGTTCGGTATCCCTGACGCGGATACAATAATATTCATGGACTCGGTCATAACCTGCGTGAGAGTCCCACCAATTACCGATACGGTAAAATAGCCCGGGGCCCCTGAATTAAGCGAAGGCTGTGAAAATCCGGCCGGAATGGTTATCTGCAGGGTTCCGTTGCCCCACAGTGTCTGCGGGATATATGTCAGCTCCGCCGTATTTCCGCCCAGGCCGCAGGCCGCCGTCTGCGGCGACAACGTTGCTGAACCCAGGGGAGTGACTATATCAAGCGACGGACTGCTGTCAATCGGTGCTGTTATATCGCCGTCCGGCGTCATTTCAACCGCAAATGTAAAATTTCCGGCGTTTGCGGCAGCCGCGGCTCCCGGGCCGCCGCCGCTTCTGTCCCCAAAATTAATCGTTATTGTCCCGGCGCCCGTAATAAGCCCCCTTACCTGCAGCAGTATCTGCATACCGTTCACCGTATAGGAAAAAAGGGTCCCGTTGGAAACTGAGACCGTAAAATATCCCGGGTCCGTGGAGCTTAAAGACGGCGAGGAAAATCCTGCCGGCACGGTTATCTTAAGTGTCCCATAGCCTGGCGAAGCCGCCCATGTTGTTGTTCCGGCGCTGTAAACTATCCTCCAGGTGTTTCCCGTAGTATTCATAACCGCCCAGGCCGGTGAAATAGATGCCGACCCTTCAGGCGCCACAGGTGTTGATGTGGATGTAATTGTTATTGTCGGTGATATTGTCGGGGATACAAAAAGCGTCATTGTGGGAGTACTGGATATGGTTTGTGTTATTGTGGCGCTGAGCCATTCCGTTTCTGTCGGCGACGGGCCCTCCGTTTTTGTTGTGGTTGCCGTCATCTGGCTTGTGGCAGACGGCGTTTTTATAAAATCAATTATCGGCGCCGTCGGCAGCATTTTTTTCGGGTTGCATGACTGCCCGAATACCAGTATCAGGGCCGCTGTCGCAAGAACATTTAACGCGCCCGCTCTTTTTTTCATCTTAAGCCCGCCAGAAATTCTTTTAATTTTGTATCATCCGGGTTCAATTCAAGCGATTTTGCATAATACCGAACGGCTTCGCTGATGTTATTCACGTAATAATAAGAGTTGCCCAGCTTTTTATAGGTCAGCGCGTCCGCATTTACCGCGGCGGCTTTTTTATACAATTGAGCCGCGCCGGAATAATCCGAATTCAGGAACTTCGCGTCGCCTTCCGCGGCAAAATCCTCCCGTGTGACCGGGGTCATTACGGGTGCAGGTGTTTTTTCTACGGGAGCCGTCCGTTTCTTTTTAACATATTGCGGCTGCTCCGCCGGAGTATCCCGGGCAGTTATGGAAGCCTCCGGCTGCGTTGCGGCCATTGTTGCCGTTTCTGTTGCTGTTGCCATTGTCGTCTCTGTTGCCGCAACTGTTGCCGTCTCTTCCGCTGTTGCCATTTTTGTCTGTGTTGACACAACTGTTGCTGTCGCGGCCGGAGAGCTTATTAATGTTTTTTTAGGTTTAACGGATTGTTTGATATTTTTTTCTCCGTCTGCCGGGAACTTATAATATATACCCAGGGCAACGTAAACCCCGGAAAAATCCGAATTGAAATTTGCTTTTGTTGAATTGATTGATAAATCGTTGGACCTTAATGACGCCTCCCTCTCCCCTGAAGCGGCCCGTAATCCGCAGTCGAGGAATATTCCGGTTTCACCGTTCAAGGCATACATAAGCCCTGCGTCTATTGCCGCTCCTGGAACCACACCGTTTATATCCTCAATTACAGCTTTCTCAAGATTGCCGGAGCCGTCATAAATTTCTGTTTCAATATAATTATTCACCGCCATGAATAATCCCACCCTTAAGCCGCCGAAAGCTTTGAGGCCGCGCGCAATCTCAAAATATTTTCTCGCGCATAATTCAAGGCTGTAATAACCCAGGAAGATGTCCCTTTTTTCCATCACACTTCCATCCTGATAATAAACCGTTCCATTTGAGCCTGCGCGCATATATCCTTCGTATAAGCCGATTCCGGTCTCTCCGGCGATTGAAGTGTCAAACATAGCCATAACACCCCAGTTAAATATTGCGGAAGCATCAACACCTGATAAGCCGGCATTATAACCCGCCGACTCATAGCCGGAACTCTCGCCCGCAAGAGTGTCATTGTATCCGGAAAATCCTCCTGCCCCGGCTCCAATGGAGGCCTCGCACATCAGCCCACTGTAGTTTATGTCAAATCCAAAAGCCGCAAAACCAGCGGACATCATAATAGAAATCATAACTACTCGTTTCATCCCTTTTCCTCCGGATTGCCCGGCACATAAAAAACATGCTATGGCTCCAATAATTAAAGCACAATCCATGCCGTAAAAAGTCCAGTTTTTAAAGGGATATTATCAGGCGATCTATTTTGGAAGGAAACTTTTTTCATAAAACATGGAATCTTTTCCATGTTCTTGCGGAGTTGTTTTGCAATGCGGCAATATAGTTACGGTAAATTAAAGTTTCATTGAATCGGCAGTTGCTGTAATTATTTCGACATTTCCCATTAAATCCGGTGTACTTCCCATCTTATAGCGGCAAATAACAAACCGCCCGTCTCCAAGCAATTCCTTTTCCTTTGCCTCATCAAAATTTATTATGACTCCGAGCTCTGATTTTCCGGATGGAATTGCCCTGTTAATGGAGCCGGTCACCTGGCTGCAGACTTCCCTTATCGCATCAAGGTCGCTCTGATTAAGGTTAAATGTCGTCATTTTTTCTTCAACCACATTCTGCGGCATCTTTGACATAACACCGGCTGCCCTTATAAATAATTTTGCCTGAACCCTTAATATAATCTTCGGCCCCTGGTCCCTGAGGTTCTCTATGGTTATGTATTTCTCCCCGTCAGCTTTTATTATTTCAGCACCGGATATTTCCTCTATACCCTGGAATTCGGCCTTCATTTTCTCATTTATAAGCGTGGAAATATCCTCTGCCATACATGAAACCATTTTTCCCGCAACGGCCTCAAAATGTTTTTTGCCTGTTTCAAGGTCAAACGGTACCGGCGGCTCCGCAACCGCTTCAGCTGTTTTATCCGTTTTTTCCTGAATATTCTCACCGCCGCGCCCCAGTTCCGCCCTGATAAGCCCGATTATCCCGGCCTTCAGCTCAGGTGAAATCGTGAATACCCCTGTTTCGCCTTTTTCATTAGTTCCCGTTGAAATATTCTCTCCCGGGTGCTGTAAACCGGCGGAAATCCTGTAAACAAGCGCCGCAAGTTCCGTGTATTTTGTGTCCCCGAGAATGTCAATAAGATTCATTATTTCAACCGCATACGGCTCCACGATGGAACCGCTGTATCCGCTGTCATTGGCAAATTTCTCAATTGCCTGCCTGATATCCGCTTTTAGATCCACATTTTTCTCCCTGAGATGCTATTGAAATCTTTAACGAAACTTCTGCGAAAACTCTATCCACAATATATTCGGCTGGCAGCCTTAATTACTTAAATTATATTACTGCCGTCACTCTCCGGTTATTTTCCTTATCAGGCTCGTATGATCCGCGTCAATGAGCATAAAATTAACCCCGACCCTGTAGATACCTATGACCGCCTCGTCCTTTCTGCACCATTCAACCCTGCCGAAGGTTGTCAGGGGCACTTCCTCGTGCGGCAGGTGTATATCCATTTTTATCACCTGTCCCGGAAACATGGCCTCATCAACAACCATCTGAATCCCTGAAACGCTTATATCGAGGCTGCGCCCGGATTTTTGCGTTTTAAGGTCGCCGCCATAATCGAGTATATCGGCGTATTTATAAACCACCTCGGCCGTTATGTTCGCTCTCTTGTGCTTCCTGTTATCCTTGCCGCCAAACGCTTCCATTTTTCACCATCATAAAACCACACTTTAAAAGCCGTGGTATTTTTATAATAATTCTGCTTTCTCCTGTCACCTCTCTGAAAGTTCTTGCATTAATGGAAAAGCCCGGGCAATGAATGCCCGGGCTTTTTATCTCAAAACAGTTTTTCTAAACCCTGTTTTTTACAACGCCTTCGCTCCATGTGTCGCGCATCATCTGTATTATTTTCAGGGCATCCTCGGCCTTTTGCCGGTCTTTTTTCACATTGCTCGCCGTTATTGACCGGTCAATAAAAGTGTAAAGTTTTCTAAAATTAACCGCTATTTCCCCGCCCTTTTCAAAATTAAGCGAGCCGTTAAGCTCATCCACAATGGCGTCCGCCCTGTTGAGGTTGTTGTTAATTTTCTCATACGACTCCTCGTTGAAGCCGTCCAGAGCCGCCCGCAGAAATTTTATACAGCCGTCGTACAGATCAAGTATAAGCAGTTCCGGTGTGCGTGTCAAGAAACTATTATTCACATACTTTTTTATTGAATTGCTCCTCGCATCTTCCGTTGCAAGCCCGTTTTTTTCCATTTTTACCCCCAAATTCCTAATGTAGTGTGTTGCCTTCCATTACATCCTTATACAAAACCGGCATTGTGTCTTCCCAGCTGTCTATCATCGGCAACAACTCGTATTCCACAATGTCCGCGGTCATTATATTATCCTCCAGGCTGATGGCATCCACTATTCTTGTAAGCATTCCGTTTACAGTGGATGACTTGTCAATAAATTCATTTACATAGCTGCGCCCTTCGACAAAATTCAAGAGCCCGGTGGCTTTCATTGTCCCCATCATTGCAAAAATGGTTTGTATGCTTGATACACACTGCGAGAAATTTTTCATGGATTTCTCGAATTCGCCCGTCAGAAGAAGTTCCACCACCTTTTTCAGCGCGCCTTTCACCTTCTCAAGCACAAAAACAGAATCATATATTGTCGCCATGGCTATTTCTTTCTGGGTTGCGGTCACAAGATCCACGTATTCGTCATGTACGCTCACAAGGCCGAAAATATCCTGGCCGTAAAAGTCGTACTTTTCGCCGCCCGGAGTCTTCAAAAAGACTATTATCCTGTCATTTTTTCCAGTCCCCTGCGCCACCAGTTCCGCCAGCGTGTTCCTGTTCTGTTTTTCAAACTCAATCGCTCCGTATTCAATCCCGTCAATTAAAAGTTTCATAATTTCACCCCTTTTTTATTGTACTAACTTGAGCTTGATGTTCCGGAAGAAGAGCCCGAAGTAGATGATGATGACGATGAAGACGACGTTGAAGTACCGGACATGGCGGAAAAATAGGCCATCTGATTTTTCATTGTGGACATTGAAGCTTCCATATTTGAAAACTCGGTTTGCAGCTGGCTCTGTTCCATTGTCATCCTAGACTCAAATTCCGTTATCTGATCGGTCTTTGACGACACATCGTTATTAAGGTTTGTTACTTCCGCGCTGATCGGGCCCAGCGGCGCCGTATAATTATTCAGCACATTGAAAGCATTCTGGGCAAATCCGGTATTGGAAGAAAAAAACTGTGACATGCCGTTGGGATTCGAACTCAGCATCTGCTGAAATTTTGCGGAATCAAAATTTAGCGTAAGGGTCTGATAATTATCGTTTGACGTAAGAGAAAGCCCGGCCTCGGCCGCCATGTTTACCCCCCCGCTCATACCGGGTATCAGGTTGTCAACCATGCCTTCAAGCTTTTCCTTTAATGTTTCAAGGGTGCTGTTGTTGCTCAGGCTTCCCTGGAACATTTCATCGCCTGTTGTCGGATTCTGGACAGCGGCCGTTGTCAGCTGTGTCTGAATATCTGTCATGACCTTATTAAATGCGTCCGTAAACGTCTGTACCGCTTCAGTTATGCCCTGTGTATCAGAGGCAACGCTTATTGTGGTCTGCCCGGCGCCCGAAAGGTTCACCGTCATACCGGGTATGGCTCCGGTGATTATATTTGAGGAAGAAGTAACCGTACTGCCGCCATTTATCGAATATTGCGCGTCAGTTCCCGAATATGTATCGGAAGCGCCGCCAACCGGTGGATTGCTTGATGATAATTTGAGGGCATAAAGTATGTTTGAAGTGTCGTCCGCGCTTCCCAGTACAATATCATTCGCCGAACCCGAATTATCCGCCGCAAGGCTTATGGTCCCGCTGGACGAATCATAGGTAGCTGTTACTCCGGCGTTTGATGTGTTAATCTCAGAAAGTACGGAATGAATTGAATCCTTGGCCGGGTCAACGCTGAATTTCACATTATTAATGGTAAAAATCCCGGCTGTAACGGTATTGTCAAGGTTTGCCGCGCTTGAATCAAGCAGGTGCGTCTGGTCAGTGGCTTTTGCGTTGGTTCCCGAATAAGTTCCGGCCGTTAAATTAAGCGCCTCCAGAAGGTTTCCCGAAGTCTCTCCCAGTTTTACCGTTGCCGCCTGGCCAGTTGTCCCCGAGCTTATGTTAAAAGTCTGATTCTGGGCGTTATAAACGGCGGTTGCGCCGGTGTTGGAAGCATTTATCCTTGCGGCAATGTCGTTCAGGCTGTCTGTTGAGTTCCAGTTTATTGCAACACCGTTCACGGTGATTGATCCGGAATCATCAGGGGTTGTGTTGAAATTCACCCCCTGTGCGCCCAGCGTAACCGCCGATGAAACTGTATTACCCGATGAATTGATGGCGGCGGAACTTGTTTCCGATGCCGGCGCAGGATTCGCATTTGATGCGGTATATAGCACCCCGCTTGTTTTAATGGCGAAAGAAGCAAGAGAAGTTACATTTATATTATAATTGCTCATGGGCGTATTATTGTCGCTCAGGGTTGCGCTCGCAACTGAAGGATTTGAAATTGACGGAGCCTTTGAATCAAATACATCGCCGCCTATATTACGCATGGCATCCGCCGCGTTTTGAAGGGTATTCACGTCCGTTGTAAGCCCGGACCAGAAAGTCAGCCCGTCCTGATCCGACGCCACCTGATTCTGCATTGTTGTTTCCGGTATCCGGGCGGCTGTCATCATTTCGGTTATTATTGATGACCAGTCAATCCCCGACGAAAGCCCCGTAATGAACAAACTTGACGCCATTTTCATTCTCCTTTCCAGTGCTTAAAGCCGGCATAAATTCCGGCTGATTAAAAAGCCGGCAGGGTTAAAGCCCTGCCGGCCCGTTGATTGAAATTTTACTGCATCAGTTTAAGAACACTCTGCGGCAGTGAATTTGCCTGCGCCAGCATGGAAGTGCCCGACTGCTGGAGTACCTGCAGCCTTGTGAAGTTTGACATTTCCGATGCCATGTCAACATCCATGATGTTGGATTCGGATGCCGTCATGTTCGTGTTCTCGATGTCGATGTTGCTGCTTGTCTCCTGAAGCCTGTCCATAACAGCGCCTATCTGGCCCCTGTTGGCGGACACAAGGTTGATGGCCGATGTTATTGAATCAATCGCGGACTCGGATCCCGCAACCGTGGTGAAATCCAGCGAATCAACACCAAGTGTTTTCGCGCTGACGCCGGTTATGCTTAAGTCGATCTGGTCCGATGAGGCAGAGCCCGTGCCTACCTGAAGCTGTTCATTGGTGAAGTTTCCGTCAAGCAGATTTTTTGTGTTGAACTGTACCGTAGATGCCATTCTGGTGAGTTCCGATGTGAGCTGGTTGGCTTCGCTCTGTATCAGCCCTTTGTCCGAGGTCGTAAGAGTCGCGTCGTTCGCCGACCTTACTGCCAGGGTGTTTAGCCTCTGCAGGATGTCGGTTGCCGTGTTTAAAGAACCGTCCGCTGTCTGCATGAGGGAAAGGCCGTCCGATGTGTTCTGTTTGGCCTGTGTCAGAGAATTCATCTGGGCCAACATTTTCTGAGCAATTGCCATACCCGCCGGATCGTCTGCTGACGTAACAATTTTGTCGCCTGAAGAAAGCTTCGTGAGGGAAGACTGCATCGCACTGTCCGTGTTGTTCAAGTTCGTGAGAGCGATCATCGAGCTGATGTTGTGATTGATAACCATGATTCATCCTCCGTGATGTTTTTTTCCCGGAATCCATTCCGGGTCTTTCGGCGTCGCTTGCTCCGTGGCCATCGAAGCAGTTGTTGTTTTTCTCTTACACTTTATCTTCGTCTTTCTCTTTCAAAAACTTAAATTTTATTTTTTCTTTTTCCCCTTCAGTTCCACCTTCGTTAAATCCGGCGTTTTTTCAACCATCGCTTTCACGTTCTCCTGCTGCACTTTTCTGTACACCTCCTCCCTGTATATTGATACATTCTTCGGGGCCGATATGCCGATGCGCACCTCGGAGCCCCTCAGTTCGGCTATGGTTATTTCGATGTCACCGTTTATTATTATCTTTTCTCCCGTTTTCCTTGACAGAATCAGCATTTGCTTCTCCTCTTTTAACAAGCGGTTCTTTCAGTGAATATCCATCAATCAGGTTCACAAATTGCCCGCCGGCCATTTTTTTGTAATTAACAACGACCGGAGCCGCCAGATTCACCGTCATCTCCTCCGGATTTTCCGGGATCGACACGAGCCCGAATACAAGCGCGCTTTTTTCATCAAAGCCCAGAAGTTCCCTGTCGTCGTTGCTTAATTTTAAATCATAGCCGGGGAAAAAGTCAAACACATTAATTACAATAAACCTGAGCCGTTCGTCCCCGGCGGAAATCATCCACATAAAAGGGCTTCCCGGCTTATATTCCTGAAAGGAGTATATCCTGCTCTCCTCAAACCCCAGCACCGGCTTCACAAAATTTATTTCCCTGCTTTTTTCCGTCGTTTCAACCACACCGTTTGCCATCTTTACGCCTCTTTTCCTTTTTCATATATAAATCTTTTATCTCAAAATATCCGCGAGCGTTGTCTGCTGCATCATCTGCGATATTGACGTCAGTGCGGATTGGTAGACATTCTGTTGGAGCTGAAAATTCGTCATTGCCGTGGGCATGTCCACATCCTCAAGGGATGACTGTATGCCGGTCAGCGTCGTGTTGGTATTCGTCAATGTTGAACTGACGTCGGTGGTTCTTTGTAATTTTCCGCCGATATCGGTGTTCATGGTTGTAATGCTGTTATACGCGCTCTGCAGAGTCCCTATATCCGCCGTTATTGCCGTGGCATCATTATTCTGAAGGTCGTTTCTGAAATTGATAAGTGCATTGTAAACGTCGGTTCCAGCGGCTGTCAGGCTTGAACCCGGAACGTTCTTATTTATTATATCCCCCTGGTTTATCTCTTCAGGCATCAGCCCGCTGTCCCCGTTGTATGTTACTCCGGTCACTGATGTGCCGGTCGTGGTTGCCGTAAAAGGCTGCGTCGACGTCTGGTAACCGCCGAAAATATACTGCCCGTTAACCTGCGTATTGCCAAGTGTAAGCATCTCCTGTATCTGATTGTCCACCTGGGTTGCCATGGAAGTACGGTCATCCGCGCTGTAAGTGTCGTTTGCCCCCTGTACAGCAAGCGTCTGCGCGCTGTTTAAAATATTCGCCATGGATGTAAGCGCCGTCGATGTGGAATTAAGGTAATTATTCGCCGCGCCGACGTTCGTCTGGTACTGCGTAATATTATTTATGGAATCCCTGAGCGATATAATACTGCCTATTTTATCCGGCGAGTCCGACGGTTTGTTCACGTCCAGCCCCGTGGATATTTTCTGGTTAATCTTGTCCAACTGCTGCATGTTATTCTGTAAATCCGATATAAAACTGTCGTACATGTAGGAATCTGTTACTCTCATATTTTCACCTCAACTATTTAATAACTCTAAGAAGGATTTATCATATTTATCAGCGTCTGAAGCATCTGGTCCTGCACGACCATGACCTTGGAGCTTGCCTCATAGGCATGCTGGAACTGGATCAGGTTGGTCATCTCCTCGTCAAGTGAAACACCCGATTCCGACTGCCACTGGTTCTGCAGGTTGTTGGCCACGCTTGTAAATATCTGGTCGTTGTTCTGGTAGCTCTGGGAGTCGCTTCCCACCTGGCTCACGAGCGAGGCATAATACTCCCCTATCGTCTGCGTGCCCCCGGACATTGAAAGCGTGTTCTGCAGGTCTGACATCGCCAGCGCGTTGGAGCCGTCTCCCGAAGATGAAGCCGTTGCCGCCGCCGCTATCTGTGTCGGATCCGAAACTATATCCGGGTTTACTGTTATATTGGTTGAATCCGTTCCGTTAAAGAAATTTATACCCGTCGGTGCGGCGCCGTTAAGGGCATAACCCGATGACTGCAGTGAATTAACGGAAGTCATCAGATTCTGCGCTATTGAATCAAGCTCCCCCTTGTACTGGGTCATGTTGACATCGCGCAGGGTCATCAGCCCGTTTATCTCGCCGCCGGTCGTAACAAGGGGGCTACCGTCATCTGAAAAGACGGGCATTACAGCGTTGTTATTTGCCGGGTCATTCACGGTTGTCAGCGGCACAGTATAATTCTGCCCCACCAGGGTATGTCCGTTTATTTCTATCTTCATATAGCCGTTGCCCATATCCGTCGACTGGAAATTTGTCAGTTTTGAAAGGCTGTTCATGAGGTCCTGCCTGGTGTCAAGAAGGTCATTGGTGGTAAATCCCATATTCTGGGCCTTATATATCTGGTAGTTGATGTTGTTTATCTGGGTTGCAAGGCTGTTAATCGAGGAAACATCCGATGCCACGTTTCCGTTTATCTGCGTATCCATATTGTTCAGGTTGGTGTTCATGCTGGAAAACTCGCCGGTAAGAGTCTGGGCGGAATTTACAAGATTTTGCCTGACCCCCTCGTCCGTGGGGTTGCTTGAGAGGCTGCTCAGGGCGCTGTAAAAATTGTTAAGAGAGTCGCCCAGCGAAGGCGTTGACGGCTCGTTAAAAAATGATTCCAGTTCGGACAACCCGTTCATTAAAGCCGTGTTTGAAGACTGCTGGGCCGTGTTGTTTGTTATCTGGTTGTTAAGCATTTTATCCCTTGCGCTGTCTATCATGGTTACGGCCACTCCGGTTCCGAGCTGTCCGGCAATCATTGCCGCGTTTGCCGACGGATCGGGATACGGCAGTGTTGACGTCATCTGCGCCACCTGCTTTGTGTAACCCGGTGTGTTTGCGTTGGCTATGTTGTTGGAAACAACGCTCTGCGCCGCCGTCTGCGCCGTAAGGCCGCTTAATGCAATTTCAAGGCCGAAAAATGTTGATGGCATTTTATCCTCCTATAACCTAAAGCTGGACGTCAAGAAAATTAAGTTCGTTCGATTTCTTAACGGCAAATCCCTTGTGGGAATATACAGTCATTTCCCCGTCACCTTTTTTCATAAAATTTACCACATAATTTATGAACTTTACCGTATCCGCGATAAGCCGTTTGTTGACCATTGCAACGGTCCTTATGCTTGACGTATATTCCCTGAGGCGGGCGAAAACCATCTCAAATTTGTTT
>Ga0224557_1000999_pt1 | contig 28778 bp, 23 predicted proteins | sample 714S31014metaG_FD_180677 | JGI IMG/M metagenome (GOLD analysis project Ga0224557, IMG submission 180677) | Peat soil microbial communities from Stordalen Mire, Sweden - 717 S3 10-14 | ecosystem: Environmental > Terrestrial > Soil > Wetlands > Peat | place: Sweden: Norrbotten County, Stordalen... | reverse complement strand
CCTGGCCGCATCCGACCTTGGGCAAGGCCCACCAATTCATGGCGCGGACCGCCCCGACAAGATCCATCCGCCCACCAGAAGCGGCACCCGCCCGCTCTTTCCCTTCCCCCACTGTCTGAATTGCAGTTCTTCGCGGCGAATTGACAGGTTGCGCGGCGGGAGGCAAATTAACGACGTGAGTTTCAAGACCCAATAACCGCATGGACAGCGGGCCGTCGTTTTTTTTCACGCTGCGGTCATGGGCCGATTTCATCAAGGTTTCCCATACGGTGTTCGCGCTCCCCTTCGCCCTGGCGTCGATGGCCGTGGCGGCGCGGGATCGCCACGGGTGGCCGGGATGGCGGGTTTTCCTGCTCATCCTGGCGGCCATGTTCTGCGCGCGGACCTGCGCGATGGCGTTCAATCGCATCGCGGACCGGCGGTTCGATGCCGAGAACCCGCGCACGGCCTCGCGTCATTTGCCTTCGGGGCGGATGCCGCTGGCGGCGGCATGGGGGTTGTGTTTGGCGGGCGCGGGGGGATTGGTGGCGGTGAGTTATTGCATCAACCCGCTCTGTTTTTGGCTGTCGCCGGCGGCGATTTTCGTGGTGTGCTTTTATTCTCTGACAAAGCGGTTCACGGATTTTTCGCACGTTTTTTTGGGGTTGGCTCTGGCGCTGGCCCCCGTTGGCGCGTGGCTCGCGGTCAGGGGGGATTTCCGGCTCTTTCCGATCGAGCACGGCTGGACGCGAATGCTCCCCTACAGCGCGCTCCTGCCCTTGCTGCTGGCGGCGGCGGTGGTGTTCTGGTTGATTGGTTTCGACGTCATTTACGCGTTGCAGGATTACGAGTTCGACCGGCGGCACGGATTGCATTCGCTGGTGGTGCGGTGGGGCGTGGGCAACGCGCTGTCGGCGTCGTTCATCGCGCACCTGCTGATGTGGGGCATCCTGGCGCTGTTCGGGGTGCTGGCGGGATTTCGTTTTGCCTATTACGTGGGACTGGTGTTCATCCTGGGCTGCCTGGTGCTGGAGCATTGGCTGGCGCGGCGGCGGAGTTTGAACTGGATCACCCACGCCTTCTTCCGCCTCAACGCCGTCATCAGCGTGGTCTTTCTGGTGGTGACACTGACGGAAATTGTGCTTCCATTCATGCGATTCAGCAGATGAACCTGTTCCTGGCACAGAGCGAATTGAAGGACCTTTATGAGAAGGTGGCGGGCGGCGCGCGCCTGGACGAGGCGGAGGCGCTGCGCCTCTTCGAGAGCAAGGACCTCAACGCGCTGGGCGCCATCGCCAGCCTGGTCTCCGCGCGCAAGAACGGCCGGCGGGCCAGCTACATTCTCAATCGCTACATCAATTACTCCAATTACTGCATCCTGAGCTGCCAGTTCTGCGCCTTTGCCCGCAAAAAGCGCGACGCGGACGGCATGCAATTGACAGTGGAGGAAATCGCGGCGAAGGCGCGCGAGGCGCTGGCGGCGGGGGTGACGGAGTTGCACATCGTGGGCGGATTGCATCCCTCGCTGCCCTTCAGTTACTACACGGACATGCTGCGGGCGCTCAAGGCGGTGGATGGGCGGCTGCAATTGAAATGTTTCACAGCCATTGAGATTCTGCACCTGGCGTGGCTGGCGCGAAAGCCGGCGCGCGACACATTGCTGGCGTTGCGGGAGGCGGGCTTGGACTCGCTGACCGGCGGCGGGGCGGAGATATTCCGCAAGGAAATCCGCTCGCAAATCGCCAGGGGCAAGGAGTCCGCCGAGGAATATCTGGACGTTCACCGCCTCTGGCATCAACTGGGCGGGCGGAGCACCTGCACCATGCTTTACGGGCACGTCGAGTCTCTGGCCGACCGCGTGGACCATCTGCGCCAATTGCGCGCGTTGCAGGATGAAACGCGCGGTTTCACGGGGTTCGTGCCGCTGCCTTACCAGCCGGACAACAACGATATACCCGTCAAGGTGGCGCCGACGGGCTTCGATTCCTTGCGCACGATCGCGGTCAGCCGGATTTATTTGGACAACTTCGATCATATCACCGCCTACTGGGTGGGTTTGGGTTTGAAACTGGCGCAAGTCGCCTTGAGCTACGGCGCCGATGATTTGCACGGCACGATTCTGGAGGAGCACATTTTCCACATGGCGGGCGCGCCGACCCCGCAATCGCAGTCCGAAGCCGAGATGATCAAAGCCATCCGCGAGGCGGGCCGCATCCCCGTCCAGCGCGACACGTTTTACCAGCCGGTCAAGGTCTGGAGCGAGGAGACGCCGCTGGCGGCGGAGAACGCGGGCGCCTCTGAAATCCTGGAGCGCAATCTGGCCTCCGCTTGAATTCCGATGTTCCCCTCTGAAGAAACGCCCAAACCGCAACCGGCCCATTTCCTCAGCCCGTTCAAAGCCGGCTCCGTCCCCTACCTCAACGCCGCGCCGCTGACGCGCGGGTTGGAGGAGCAAATCCTTTTCGCGCCGCCCTCCGAACTGGCGCTGCGGTTGCGGCGGGATGATCTGGACGCCGCGCTGGTCAGCATCACGGAGGTGTTGTTGAGCGACCGGTATGACATCCTGGATGGCGTGGCGGTGGCGTCGCTGGGGGAAGTGAAGAGCGTTTTTCTGGCCCACCGGCAGCCGCTGGAGAAGATGCGCGAGATTTATTTTGACACGGCTTCGCTGTCCAGCCTGAACCTGCTGAAAGTCCTGTTGGCCGGGCGCGGCCTCAAACCGGCGCTGCTGCCCCTGCCCGGCTACGACGGCGCGCGCGCGCTGGAAAACGTCCTGCTCATCGGCGATCAGGCGCTGCGCTTCGCCCGGTCCTCTCCGCCGCACGCGATTTGGGATTTGGGCGCAGCCTGGTTTGATTTGACGGGGCTGCCGTTTGTCTATGCCGTCTGGGCCTTGCGGCGCATCGAGAACGGTCCCTTGCGCTTGCGCCTGCGCGAGGCGAAGAACTCCGGGCTGCGCGCACTGGACGACATCATCGCCAGCCGGACGGATTTTGACCGCGCCTTCCGCGAAGACTACCTGCGCCGGCGCATTCGTTACGATCTGGGCGCGGAGGAGCGGCGGGGCATCGCGCGTTTTATCGAATTGCTGCGGCGGCACGGCCTGGGGCCCGTCTTCGAGCCGCGGTTTGTTTCCTGACATTGATATGCCCCGATCATTGGCGACTTTTCCAGGAGTGCGACCGTCTCGGTCGCATCCGCCGGCGTCCCGCCGACGGAATCTTCCGCCCAAGACCTCCCACCATTTTGGTGAGCTCGCAAGCAGGTCGCTTAGGATCGGGGTGTTATGGAAACGGTGACGCTGGCCCGGAACGCGATGGCGACACGGTTTGAATTGGTGTTGCATGGCGGCAACGCGGGCCGTCTGCGCGCCGCCGGGGAGGAGGCGCTGGCCGAAGTGGACCGCCTGGAAGCGCGATTGAGCCTTTACCGGCCCTCCAGCGAAATCGCCCAAGTCAACGCCCAGGCCGCCCGGCGGCCGGTGCGCGTCAGCCCGCCGGTTTTTCGCCTGCTGCAACACGCCCAACGGCTCCAGCGCGAGACTGGCGGCATGTTTGACATCGCCGCCGCCCCCCTGGTGCGCTGCTGGGGGTTCATGGACGGCGGGCGCCGCGTGCCCGGCGCGGACGAGATCGCCCAGGCCCGCCAGCGCAGCGGCTTCGGCCACATTCTGCTTGACGAAACGGATTTCACCGCGCGCTTCGACCGCGAGGGCGTGATGATCGACCTGGGCGCCATTGGCAAGGGCTTCGCCATTGACCGCGCCGCGGACATTTTGCGTGAGGCCGGTTTGACGAGCGCGCTGCTGCACGGCGGGACGAGCACCGTCTATGGCCTGGGCCACCCGCCCGACGCCGCCGGCTGGAAGGTGGCCATCATCGAAGCGCCAGACGCCCCCAGGCTCGGCGCCGCCGTCGTACTGCGCGACAGCGCGTTGTCAGTCTCCGCGGTGTGGGCGAGAAGTTTCGAGGCGGCCGGCAGGACGTACGGCCACGTCATCGACCCGCGCACGGGCCATCCTGTCAACCACGCCATCCTCGCCGCCGTCGGACTTCCCTCCGCGACCGAAACGGACGCCTTTTCCACCGCGCTGCTGGTGGCGGGCCTTGAGGGCCGCGATGCCATCGCCAGGCTCCGCCCGGACATGCGCGCATTGGTCGTGGGCGGAGCGGAACAAAATTTCCGCGCCGAAAGCAGCGGGATCACGCTGCCGGCAGATTGAGATAATTCAAGTCACGGCGGCACACTCTTCAAAATCTTTACCCTCAAAGGGCTGGTCATCGCATTTGGCTTCAGATACCCTAAACACCAATCGGTATGTTAATCAAAAGTCTCTGCATCAAGAATCTGCTTTCGTTTGGGCCGGACACTGAGTTGTTGCCGCTTGCCCAACTAAACATGCTGATCGGACCGAACGGGTCAGGCAAATCGAATTTTCTCGAAGCGATCAGTCTGTTGCAGGCTGCGCCGAAGGATTTGTCCGCGCCTGTCAAAGAAGTCGGCGGTGTGCGCGATTGGCTCTGGAAAGGGAAGCCCAATGCTGTCGCTTCGCTGGAAGCCATGATCGAAAACCCGCGTGGTAAGATGCCGTTGCGGCACGTCATGAATTTCACGGAACACGGCAGCCGGTTTGAACTCGTCGAAGAGCGAATCGAAAATGAGCGGCCATTTCCCGGCAAGCAGACGCCACATTTCTTTTACCGGTTTCAGAATGGGTATCCCGTACTCAAGGAAACGCCTCGTGAAAACGCAAAGGCTCCAGAAGACATCGAACCTCACGAAGCGGAGACGGAGAAGGACAGAGAGCTGAAACGGGAAACGCTTAATCCCGAGCAATCCATACTCTCGCAGGTCAAAGACCCCGAGCGTTATCCAGTTCTCGCACATCTTGATTCAAGTTATAGCCGCATTGCCATCTATCGCGAATGGACGTTCGGACGATACACGCCGCCCCGGCAGGAACAGAAGGCGGATTTGCGCACCGATATATTGATGACCACATGTGAAAATCTCGCGTTAGTCCTGAACAAGATTCGTCCCAAAGGCCGCAGACGCCTCATCGAGGCCTTGAAGGCGCTGTACCCGGAGATTCAGGATTTCAATGTTCAGATCGAAGCCGCGCGAGTGCAGTTATTTCTTGAGGAAGGCAATTACAGCATTCCGGCCACGCGGCTTTCGGACGGAACATTGCGGTATCTGTGTCTCCTGGCAATTCTCTGCCACCCCGAGCCGCCGCCGTTGGTATGTGTGGAAGAACCGGAACTTGGCTTGCATCCCGATGTGTTGCCGGAATTGGCGCGATTGTTAATCGAGGCGTCCCAACGGACTCAACTTATAGTCACCACCCATTCCGACATTCTTGTGGATGCCATGACTGAGCGACCGGATGCAGTCGTCGTGTGTGAGAAGAACGACGGGAAGACGGAGATGCGCCGCTTGAAAAGGGAGGACTTGACTGAGTGGCTGGCCAAGTATCGCCTCGGACAGTTGTGGACGAAGGGCCAGCTCGGAGGGACGCGCTGGTGAGTGCCTATATCTATATTGAGGGTGGCGGCACGAGCGCGGACTCGAAAGAAGTGGACATCCGCTGTCGCGAGGGCTTCCGAAAGCTGCTGGAGAATTGCGGATTTGCCGCCGAAAAACGAATGCCGCGCTTGATCGCGTGCGGGGGGCGTAGCGCGGCGTATGATGCGTTCAAGATAGCCCAGCACCGCAGCGCCGCTGGAGTTTTCCTCGCGCTGTCGGTTGACAGCGAAGAACCGCTCGCAGACTTGGAAGCCACATGGAGACATCTGCAGGCGCGGGATCAGTGGACACGGCCAGAAGGGACGACAGATGAACAAGTATTGTCCATGACAACCTGCATGGAGACATGGTTCATCGCGGATCGCGCCGCATTGAAATGCCACTTCAAACACGAGTTGCAGGAATCCGCACTGCCTCCGTTGAACGCCTTGGAAACTCGGCATCGTCACGAAGTGCAACAACAGTTGATCCACGCCACCCGCGAGTGCTCGAATGCCTACGCAAAAGGCGGGCGCTCTTTTGAAATCCTGGGAAAGCTGTCGCCATCTGTATTGGAACAACACCTGCCAACCTTTGTGCGCGTTCGTCGCATCTTGAGGGCACACCTCTAATCCCCGACATTGAAGCCGGGGTCGGAGATGACGTCGCTACGATTGGGCAGCGCCTTGACCTGCACCGTGTGTTTGCGCTTGGTGTCGATGCTGTGGATAAGGATGGCCAGCATCTCACTTCTTGAGCTTGGGCGTCATCTGGAAGAACTCGCCACCAACCTGGAAGCCATTCACCCTGTTCGTCCGATCTACGCTCTTGTAAAGAGTTTGTTTCCCTTTTGGCGATTCCAAGTTCAAGGTGAGCGAACACCAGTCGTCGGTTGGATTGGAAGGGCCAAGGCCGGAACGCATGAACATGCTGGGCGCAAATACAGGCGCCGCCAGGTCGTCCGGGAGTTTGTAACCCCTGGTGAAGGATTTCGAGGAAGTCGCCACCGCCGGACCAAAGAAAGCGGTTGCGTCTGCAAGTCTCAGAGGCAAAAGCCGCGTCTCGATAAACCGGTTGTATTCTTCCGCATGAGGCCGCAGATTGACGCAACGATTCAACGGGTTGGTAGTGGCCGTGCCCCATCCAACCAAAGTACGGCGGACTTCGGGATCGTCCTTCGGCGCAACGACTACATCCAGGATTACCGCTGATGCGGTGCTGCTCAGCAAGGCACACAGGGCTGCGGTTAGAACGAACGTTTTCATGGTGCATTGCCCCAAACGATTTTCACCCGCCATATTAGACACGCTCCGTCGCAATTCATTAGAACTTTTTTAGCGATTTCACGAACACTTTTCAGTCACAATCACCGATGAACCTGCCGGCGAAACCGTAAACGGCACGGAGTCGGTTCGTGGTAGTGTCATGTTTTGAGAATTCGGCTGCTCAACTGGATTTTAAGGTGGGAGACCCGGCGGCAGCGGCGCGGGTTCATTGGCCCGGAGCCGTGGTTGACATCTGCGTTATTCAGACGGAACAACATCCCGGCTGCCGGCTGCGCCGGTCGGGGAATCCGGGGTAAAAAGATTCGTTGTCTCTGCCGCGCTGGGTGTTTCCGTTAAATCAGCTTCGTAACTATTTGATATTCAACCCTTTCAGGGTTGTCGAACTTAAACGCGGCCACCCAGGGTGGTCCCTCTCGGAATCGGGCCAACCACTGGGCTGAATGATACAATCCCTTTGGGATTGAAGACCGGGCGAAGCAAGACCTGCTCACCCCAAGCGGAGCGAACAGATTGTGGGCTGCCGGCTTCGCAGGCTGCCAAGGCGCAAAATGAGAGAGGAGGGATTTTTTCCCGCGGAACACGCGGAAAGATGAGAAGAAGCCCGGATTCCCCTTTCTGCGTCATTCTGCGTGTTCTGCGGGCAAAAATTCTTGCAATCTGCATTTTCTGTGTTACATTTCATAAGCAGGATTGTTCTTTGAAATGCTGTTGGCGCGGCCCGTCCTGCACCGGGCGGCGTGTGTGGCGTGAACCATCACACTCGCTTTGCGCTGCAAGCAACTTTTTCCCGCCTGGCGGGCCATGGGGGTGTATTGCCAAAATTTACGGTAAATTACGGTAAATTACGGTGGTTTTTGCGGCTGCGCCGGGCCGCCCCCGGCTTCGCGCGCGGCGCCGGCCCCGTCTCCGACTTGCCGGGGCGCTGAACAAAAAAATGGACTTAACCACGGATTTCACGGATGGCACGGATGGGATTTCTTTTATCCGTGTTGATCCGTGAAGTCCGTGGTTGAATTCCTTCCTCTGCGGCTCTCTGCGGCTCTGCGCGAGACATCTGTTTTGCCCTGTTGGGCTGGTGTTCAGGAGTTTCACCCTCTGGCACCCTCTGGCAAGTTATCAATCCGGGGTCCTGGCCGGCTCCATCGGGCCGCGGGTGACGCCCAGTTGGGGGTGCAATTTGAGGTCGCGCCAGAGATCCGCGCCGGTGAGCTCGCCTTTGAGAAGGGACTGGTACTGGGCGATGACGCGCGCGGTTTCGGCGGCGGTTTCGTTGACGAATTCGATGCGAAAATGGCGCGCGCCCAAAGCGATCAGACGGGCGGCGTACTCGGCCCCGGTTTGCGCGCGGGCGTTGAAAACGGTGTTGCGGCAGCCGGCGTCGGCCTTCAAGGGATGGTCCTGGCCGACGCGGTCGCGGATTTGCACGTTATGTTTGTCACAGGGGCGTCCGCAGTTGGTGTAGTCAGTTCCCTGGGTGAGGAAGGCGCAGAAGAGGCAGTGCTCCATGTGAAACATGGGGATGTGCTGGTGAATGGTGATCTCGAACCAGGCCGGCGGGGCCGATTGCAGGAGGGCCTCCAGTTGCGCGATGTTCAAGTCATAGGAGGCGGTCAGCCGCTCCAGGCGGGCGCTGTTTTTGAAATAGTCGGCGGCCAGCCCGTTGGCCACGTTGAGGGAATAATCCCCGATGAGCCGGGAGCCGGCGAAATACTGGAGATGGTCGTAGTTGCGCGCCAGGAAGCCGTCGGCCTCGCAGGAGCGGACTTGCTTGAGCACCCATTCCTCACCCGTTTTGAAAATGCGCGGGGGCGCGACGAAGATTTCCGAGCGCCCGCCGGCGGCGCGAAAACGGGCGACGGCTTCGCGGTATTTCTTCGGGTCCTCGAACTCGCAATAGAGCGCGGCGAGGTCGAAGGGGAGGGCGGCTTCGAACTGTTCCAGATTGCGGGCCAGGACGATGAGGCGCGGCGGGCCGGCAGCGGCCAGGAGGGGCGGGGGAGCGGCGGGCGGCGCGGAGAGGAGCGTCCAGCGCGGGGGAAGCGCGCGCTGTTCTTCGATTTGACTGACCAGCGCGCGGCGGAGGCGGTTGAGTTCGCTCATCGGCAGGATGACGGAGCCTTCCAGATTGTTTTGGAAACGGCCCAGGACGAACGGCGTGCCGCCCAGGCGGCCGAGCTGGTCCCGGAGCCGCTCGGTGGTCAGGGGCTGGTTTTGGGCGGGAGTCAGCGGCATGGCGGACTGGACCCGCGCGACATGGCCCAGTTCGTCGCGTCCGATGAGCGTCAGGGGAGCGGCGTCGTGGCCGTGGACTTCGAGGTCGAGCGGCCGGCGGAACCGCGGGGCGTTGCCGGAGAAACTGCGGCGCAAGGCGCGGTCCAGTTCCGGGTCGCTGGTCTTCCAGACTTTGTCGCCGGGATGAATGCGGTCAAGATGAATTTGGCCGAAGATGCGGATTTCGGCCTCGGCGTCGCCGGAAATTTTTGAGACGCGGCCGCCCTCCTCATCTTCATCGGGGCGTCCGGCGTCGAAAACGATGCCGTCGCCGGGTTTGAGCGGGGCCTGCAAAGTGAGGAAGACGGAGCCGGCGGCGACGCGGCGCACTTCGCCGAGATAGACACCGCGCTTTTTGCCGAAGCGAGCGTGGACGAGGCGCTGGTTGTCTGTGCCGCCGAACCAGCCGGTGTAAAGGCCGCGAGAGAAAGCCATTTCGAGATTGTATCGAGTATCGGCGGCGGGCTTGGGGGCGGCGCCGTCCAAGGCGCGGCGGTAGGCCTGTGTGATGTTGGCGACGTATTCGGGGGATTTGAGGCGGCCCTCGATTTTGAGGGAGGCGACGCCGGCGCGGAGGAGATCGGGAAGGACTTCCAAGCCGGCCAGGTCCTGAGGGCTGAGGAGGTAGCGGCGGTCGCCGAGCGGGACGGTTTGGCCGTCGCGAATGAGTTCGTAAGGAAGGCGGCAGGCCTGGGCGCATTCGCCGCGATTGGCGGAGCGTCCGCCGAGGGCTTCGCTAGTCAGGCATTGGCCGGAATAGGCGACGCACAGGGCGCCATGGACAAAGACTTCCAGGGGAAGGGAGACACGTGCGATGGTCTGGATTTCCTTTATGGAACATTCGCGGGCCAGCACGACCAGCGAGCAGCCAAGGGCCCGCGCAAATTCGACGCCTGCCGCGCTCGTGATGGTCATTTGGGTGGAGGCGTGGATGGGGAAATCGGGCGAGAGCCGGCGAATCAGGCGGCATATCCCGACATCCTGCACGATGGCGGCATCGACTCCGGCGGCGATCAAGACGCGCAGGTAGCGTTCGGCGCCGGCCAATTCGTCCGCGAAGACTAGGGTGTTGAAGGTGACGTAGCCCTTGACGCCGCGGCTGTGGAGGACCTGCAGGAGGCGGGGCAAATCGGCCTCGGTGAAATTGTTGGCCCTCATGCGGGCATTGAAGCGGTCCAGGCCGAAGTAGATGGCGTCGGCGCCGTTTTCGACGGCCGCTTTGGCGCAGTCCCAATCACCGGCCGGGGCGAGCAATTCGGGAAGGCGCGACGGCGGGCGGGGCGGCTCCGGGAGCGCGGGCGGCGGTTGGACTATGGGGCAGAGAGCCACGATGCAGGCAGTCTAATGGACGGCCGGGGCGCCCGCCAGAGGAAAGGAAGGCAAACAGGTTGCAAAGTGAGGGGAATGCTGCTAGAAAGGCCCAGACGAAACGTCGCGTGTGAGTTCCGCTGAAAAATCGGCTGCCGCTCAGAACACGGCCCATGATCGGGCTGTATTGATCTTCCGCGCCCTGAGGGTGTCCAGCTTCAAGCAAACCGACCGGATGTTTGCCTGGCTCATCGCCTTTGAATGGCTCGCGGCGATGGCAGCGGCGTCGCTGATTTCTCCCAGCGTGCCCGTGTGGGCTGCCGAGAGGCCGATGCATCTGGTGCGGATGGCCGCGACGCTGGCGGGAATGATCTATCTGATGCCGCTTTACCTGGCGTTGCGGTGTCCGGGGCGGGCGGCCACGCGGCACATCATAGGGATCGGCCAGATGCTGACGCCGGCGCTGTTTATCCATTTGACAGGAGGGAGCTTTGAAACGCACTTCTTTATCTTTGGCGCGCTGGCCTCGCTGGCCTCGTATCGCGACATCCGGGTGCTCGTCACCGCGACGCTGGTGGTTGCGAGCGACCATTTTTTGGGGGGCCTGGCCTGGGTGCAGCAGATTTTCGGCGGGCTGCCGCCGGAGCCGTGGACGTGGGTTGAGTTTACAGGCTGGGTTTTATTTGAAGACACGCTTCTGGCGCTGTGGATTTGGGAGAGCCAGAGGCTGTTGTTCCATGTGGCCACCCACCAGGCCGAACAGCAACTCCTGCACGAAGCGATCGAACGGGAGGTGTCCGAGCATCTGGAAGCGCTCCACGATGAAAATGTCAAATACAAGCAAATCCAGGCCTCGCTCCAGAGCAGCGAAGCCAAGTTCCGTTCGCTGGGCGAATCGTCGCCCGACGGCATTTTTCTGGCCGACGCAACCGGGCAATGGACTTACAGCAACTCCCAGGCGATGAAGCTGACGGGACTGGACAACAAGGAGACGCTGGGCCACGGCTGGACAGCCGCGATACATCCGGACGACAAGGAGAAGGTCTTGGGCCTATGGCGGCAGGCGCTGCAAGAACGGAAGGACTTTACGCAGGAATTCCGCCTGATGACGCCAGCGGCCGCGGTGAGCTGGGTGCTGTGCCGCACCGCCGCCATCCGCTACGAGGCCGGCGGGGCCAACCAGAGCAGCGGCTACGTTGGCACTCTCAAAGACATCAGTTCCTACAAGTTGGTGGAAGAAGAGTTGCGCCGCGCCAAGACGGACGCGGAGGCGGCGGTCAAAGCCAAGGGAGAATTCCTGGCCAAGATGAGCCACGAAATCCGCACACCCATGAACGGAGTCATCGGCATGACCAACCTGCTCATGGACACTGACCTCAGTTCGCAGCAGAGAGAATACGCGGAAACCATTCGCCGCAGCGCCGAATCGCTGCTGCTGCTTATCAATGACGTGCTCGATTTCTCGAAGGTCGAGGCGCGGAAGCTGATTTTTGAAACGATCGACTTCAACTTGCAGGAAACCATTGAAGGCTCGCTGGAGTTGCTTGCCGAAACCGCCCAGGCCAAGAACATCGAACTGGCGGGCTTTGTCCTGGCCGATGTCCCCACTCAATTGCGCGGCGATCCGGGCCGCCTGCGCCAGGTCTTCGTCAATTTGGTCAGCAACGCCGTCAAATTCACCGAATACGGCGAAGTGGTCGTTTCGGTCGCCAACCTTTCGGAGACGGCAACGCACGTGGACCTGCGATTTGAAGTGCGCGACACGGGGATCGGCATCCCGCCGGAAATTCAACCGCGCCTGTTCCAGGTGTTCAGCCAGGCGGACAGCTCGACGACGCGCAAGTACGGGGGGACCGGGCTGGGCCTGGCCATCTCCAAGCAGTTGATCGAGTTGATGGGAGGCCAGATTGGTTTTACAAGCCTGCCTGGACAAGGCTCCATTTTCTGGTTCACCGCCCGGTTCGAGAAGCAGCCGCCCACCGCCAAGACCAAGCCTGATTCCGACCTGGTCTCCCTTTCCAATCTGCACGTGCTGATCGTGGACGACAACAGCACCAATCGCCGCATCCTGGAAGATCAGATGCAAGCCTGGGGCATCCGCGCCACCTGCGCCGCCAGCGCCCAGGAAGCGCTGGAGCATCTCCAGGACCCGGCCAACAACGACATTGATGTTGTGGTCATGGACATGCACATGCCGGGGATGAACGGCATTTCACTTGCCGAAGTCATCAAGGCCGATCCCCGCCTTTCCCACGCCCGGTTGATCATCCTCACCTCCCTGGGCCAATTGATGGACGACGCGGAACTCAAACGGATGGGAATCGACGCCTGTCTGGTCAAGCCGGTCAAGCAGGCCCGCTTGTACGAATGTCTGACAGGCCGCCGCCAGACGCCGGATAAGGCGGCCGCCGCCCAAGCTCCCGATGCAGTCGCCTGCGCGTCTCTGAAGGTCCTGCTGGCTGAGGACAATGTCATCAACCAGAAGGTCGCTGTCGCTCAATTGCGGAAACTGGGCTGCACTCCCGACGTCGTCAACAACGGCCTGGAAGCCGTTGAAGCCAGCAAGCGCACCCGCTATGACGTCATCCTCATGGATTGTCAGATGCCGCAAATGGACGGCTACGAGGCTTCCCGCCAAATCCGCCAGCGCGAGCAGACGGAGGGCGGCCGCCCGGTTTATATCGTCGCCATGACCGCCAACGCCATGCAAGGCGACCGCGAGAAATGCCTGGCAGCGTCGATGAACGACTACCTCTCCAAGCCGGTCAAAGACTCGGATTTAAAGGCGGCCCTGGGCCGTTCCCGCACGGCCCCGGAACCGGAAGCCGCCGCGCCGGAACCGGAACTGAAGCTGGAGGAAACGGTGGAGGGAGAAGGCCTGATTGATCTGGAGCGGCTCGAGGCTGTGTCCAACGAAGACCCGAAAGTGCTGCGGGAGTTGGTCGATCTTTATTTCGCGCAGGCCACGGACCTGATGAACGGTTTGCACGCGGCCATTAATTCAGGCTCCGCCAAGGACGTCGATCATTTCGCCCACAAGCTTGTCGGCGCCAGCCTGGCCTGCGGGATGTCCGCCATGGTCCTGCCCCTTCGGGAACTGGAACAACGCGGCAAGGAAGGGCGCCTGGACGACGCCGAAGCTCTTTTCGACCGCGCCAGCCGCCATCTGGAACTGACGCGCAATAAAGTGGGAACATACATTAGTCAACAAAAAAACTTGTGAACACATCAGACTCTAACAGCGGAGCCGCCAAGCCAGTGGTGGATTTTGAACAACTGCAATCCGCCAGCGGCGACGACCCCGCCTTGCTGCGCGAATTGGTGGACCTCTATTTCCGGCAGGCCGGCGAGATCATGGCCGGGTTGGAAAAGGCCCTGGCCGAAGGCGCCGTCTCCGAGGTGGACCGCCTGGCGCACAAATTCACTGGCTCCAGCCTGGCGTGCGGCTTTTGGGCCATGGTGCCATCCCTGCGGCAACTGGAGCACAACGCCAAGGACGGGCGCCTGGACGGCGCCGCGGAATTGTTCGCCGAATCCGCCAGGCAACTGGAAATTGTCCGCTCCCACATCAACGAATACCTAAGCAAGCTTCCCCCAACTTAGGATGAAAAAAATTCTCATCATCGAAGACGATTTGATCATTCGTTCCATCTATCGCCGTAAATTTGAAATGTCCGGCTACAAGGTTGAGACCGCCGAGGAAGGCACCGCCGCCCTGAACATGATGCCCGTTTTCAAGCCGGATATCATCCAGGTGGACATCATGCTGCCCGGAATGGACGGCGTGGAAGTCATCCGCCAAATCCGGTCATGGCCGGAGTTCCGCACGGTCCCCATCCTGGTCGTGTCCAGCTTTTACCGGCCTGACCTGGCAAAAGATGCGTGGAAAGCCGGGGCGAACAAGTGCGTCTCGAAAATGGACTGCACGCCCAACCTGGCGCTGGAATTAATCGAACAGCTTCTGAGCGGGGAAGTCACCACCATCGCTTCAAAGTTCGGGACCATCGCGATGCCCAAAGGCGCCTTGGACGCGCCCGCGACAACCCCGGAGTCCGACGCGCCAAAACCACTTTCGCTCGCGCCTGAATCGAAGCTGGCCATGAGCCAGGAAAAGATTCCATTCGTGCCCGTCACTCCGCCGCCGACTCCCGCCCTGCCTGCGCGGGCGGCGCCAGCCGAACCGGGGCGCCCCTTGCCGGAGAACCTCGGCGCGCCTGGCCTCGAACCCTCGGCACAACCTTCTTCACCCTGGCAGGGCGACCCGAACGCCCCCGTGCCGGCGCCGAAGCTCAAGATGAGCCTGGATTTGCCTCCTTCCAAAGGAGCCGCTCCAACCCGTCCCGCTTTTGCCAAGGAAAAAGAAGACGGCCCGCCCCCGACAACACCCAAATTCCCCGCGCCCCGCCCTCAAATTCCCGGCCTGCGAATGCCCGCCCGCCCGGAGACTCCAGCCAGTCCACCCGCCGTCCCGGCGCCGGCGCCGGCGCCAGCAGCCCCGGCCCAAAGCGCCCCTCCTCCGGCGGAAGCGCAGTCCGGCTCGGATTTTCGGATTGAGATTCGCCAGGAATTCCTCCGTCGCGCGCCGCAAATCCAGGGCGAACTCCGCGATCGCGTCGGCGCTCTCATCCGAAGCAAGAGCACGACCGACCAGTTCAACCTGCTGCATGACTTGTTGAGTTCGGTTTCTTCGCTCGCCAGCCTTGCCGGCATCACCGGATTTGGGCGCATCGCCCATCTTGCCGGAGCCATGGACGCGCTGATAAAGGACCTTCACAAAAAGCCCAGCCAGATGACCGGCTCGGTTCTGCGCACCATCGCCCACGCGGCGGACTGCCTCAACCTCTTGTTCCGCGATCTCAACCAGATTCCGCAGGACCTTCCGCAGTCCCTCCTCATTCTGGTGGTGGACGACGAGCCAATCGCCCGGCGCACCATCGCCGTCTCCCTTGGCAAGGCCAACCTGCGCTGCGTCGGCATGGACGACTCGCGGGCGGCGCTGAACATCCTGAAGGAAAATCCATTTGACTTGATTTTTCTCGATGCCGAAATGCCCGGATTGACCGGCTTCGAACTGTGCGCGGAACTGCGCAAACTTCCCACCAACAAGTCCACCCCTGTCATTTTCGTGACAAGCCTGACCAAATTTGAAGTTCGCGCCCAGTCCTCCCTCTCGGGCGGCAACGATCTTATTGCCAAGCCGTTCCTCATGATGGAACTGGCCGTCAAGGCGCTGACCTATCTCTTGAAACCCGCGCCCACCGTCGAAGCCAAGGTAAGGCCAGCCGAGCCGGCGCCGGTAAAAGTTTGACAACTAATTGATTTTTTCCACGATTTGAAAGCGGAACATCCGGCGCTTCATCCAGCGCACCGCCAGTAAATCATAAAAAGAGGCGAACAGCCGGTTCCAAACCCCGTAATGCGTCTGGCCGGCGAAGCGCGGGTGGTGCGAAATGTTGATCTCCGTCACGGTGAAGCCCTCCATTTTGACCAGCGTCGGCAGGAATCGGTGCATCCCTTTGAAGAATTTCAGGTCCGCCACGCACTCGCGCTTGAAGGCGCGGTAGGTGCAGCCCGCGTCCTGGATCTCCTCGCCGGAGAGCTTGTTGCGCACCCAGTTGGCGATGCGGGAAGAGACGATGCGCACCCAGCCGTCGCCCTGCTGGCGCGCCGCCACACGGGAGCCGCAGACACAGTCGAAATGTTCCAGCGCCTTGAGGAAGGCGGGCAGGTCGCGGGGATCGTTTTGCAGATCGGCGTCCAGCGTCACGATGTAGCGTCCGCGGGCCGCCTTGATGCCGGCCCAGAGGGCGGCGGACTGGCCGCAATTCTTTCCCAGGCGCTGGGCGCGAAGGCGCGGCTCGCCCGCGGCGCATTCCTTCAAGACAGCCCAGGTTGAATCGAAGCTGCCATCGTCGGTCACGATTATTTCGTAAGGAAGCTGGAGAGAATCCAAGGCGGCTTGGGCGGCCTTAAGAAAGGCGCGCACGGTGGCCTCCTCGTTGTAACAAGGAACCACCAGGCTGATTGCGGGGGCATCCGTAGCCATGTTGTTGCCGCCCAGTGTAAAGGATGCCCGCCGATTGGCAAAGCAGGAATGGGGCAAGCCTCCGATCTGGCGCATGACAAAAATCTTAGCCTGCCTGGCAGGGCTGCAGACGGAACTGGATAGTCGATGTCCCCCTTGTGGGCTCTGGAGATTGGACATTTTGGCAAAAATGCTAACATCTCAAGTTGGATCAGCCAGTGGCGCCGCCCATCGTGCTCTGGCAGGGCAATCCTGAAAGGATTGCAATCACTCAGCCCAGCAGCGAGGAACGAGCTACCCCTGCGTTTGCCCCGGAAAACCGTCATGGCGCAGGGGTAGCTCGTTCCTCGCAACCTTGGGTTGAATGATACAATCCCTTCCGGGATTGGCTTCTGAATCCGGCAATGAAATGCCCAAACTCCAGCGCCCGCTTTGCCGGCTGTCCCGCTCCTTCCGCCGTCGCCTGGCCGCTATGGCGGGACAAGCCAGGAGAGGGAGAATCATTCGCCGTCGCACCGCAGAAGCACACGACTGGATTTGCCGGACGCTCGTTCGCAACACCAGCACCGCGCGCCTGCTTCTCCTTCTGGGGGAGAAGGTTAGGATGAGGGCGATCCCTGATGAATTCTGTCTCACGCCCTTCCGACCCACAGCATGGTTTTTTCGGCCAGCCTGTCAAACGCCCTCACGCACAATTCGAGATGTTCTTCCAGAGTATCCTCGATCTTGTTGTGGCTGATGCCTCGCAGGCTTTGCACAAACATCATTGCCGTCGGCACTCCCGCCCGCGCCACTTCCGCCGCGTCGTGCAGCGGTCCCGACGGTAGCCGGTGGCTCCGGCCGCAGGTCTCCAGAATGGCCTCGTCGCAAAAATCGATCAGGGCGGGGTGGAACAGTACCGGGTCGATCTGCAACAGGCGCTCCCATGAAACGCCGACGGCGCCTTCCCCGGCGAAGCGCAGACTGGCGGAGCGGGCGTCGTCCAGCATCGCGGCCAGCGCTGCGGCGTCCAGATGGCGCTGATCCAAGGTGATGCGGCATTCTTCGACCACGCTCGTGACGATGCCGGGTTTGGTAACGCACGAGCCAATCGTGCAAACGCCGCCGTGCCGTCCGGCGATTTCATAAATCACCGGACTCATCCGGGCGGCGGCCAGGAGACCGTCCTTGCGGCGGTTCATGGGCGTGCTGCCCGAATGGGCCGCCTGGCCGTGAAATGTGATCGCGTGGCGTTCAACGCCGAAGGTGCCAAGAACGGCCCCCAAGGGCAAACCGAGGTCCAGCAGCACCGGCCCCTGTTCGATGTGCAATTCCAGGTAGGCGGCCGCGTTCTTGAGTTCCCGCCCGCTTTCCCCGGCCCGCTCCAGGTCAATCCCAATTTCCTTGAGGGCGTCCGGCAGGCCGATGCCGTCCTTGTCCTTGAGAGCGCGGGCTTCGCCGAGGTTGAGATGCCCCGAACAGGCGGAGGAACCGAAGAGGCTCTTGCCGAAGCGCGCCCCTTCCTCATCGGCCCAATCGACCAGGCGGACGGTGACGGGAGGTTTGCCGTCGAATTGGGCGTTGATGCGCCGAAGAACCTCGACGCCCGCCAGGAGATTAAGGCAGCCGTCGAGCCAGCCGCCGTTGGGCACCGAGTCGATATGGCCGCCGATGAGCAAGGCGCGATCGGACTGGCCGCGGAGGGTGGTCCAGGTATTGCCGGCGGCGTCCTGGTGGATTTCGGCGGGGAGCTTTTCGAGCTTCTGGCGCAGCCAGGCGCGGGCGGCCAGCCAGGTCTTGGTGAACGCAACGCGCTGCGCGCCGTTGTCGTCCCCGGTCAGCTCGCGGAGTTCCTTCAACTCGGCAACCGTTCGTTTCGGATTCAAAGACGCTTTCACGGAGATAATGACTTTAGTTCGGCGCCCGCGTCATGGCCGGCGGGGACCGCAAATCAGCTTTTATCGAGGCCTTTAGCCGTAGCGCAGACTTCCAAGTCTGCTGTACCGCCGATTTCCAAATCGGCGCGCCGCGCAAAGTCATCGTCGGAGCGGGCTTGGAAGCCCGCGACACAGCAGACTTGGAAGTCTGCGTTACAAAACCTAATCTGCGCCTCCCGCGGGCGGCGGCCTTTTCACAGATCGACTTCAAACTTATCCACCCCCATTGTGGTTCGGCGCGGCAAAAGAATCAAACCATTCGTGCCGCTACAGGCAAAAATCGCGCATTCCCGACAAGATTTTCCAGACCGGCTTTCCATCTTCGTTGCCTTCGTTTCCTTTTGTTCAATCCCCTTTGGTTGAGGCTTTGGAAAATGTCTGGAATAAAAACACAAGAGCCGGGCCTGTCGTGAAAACAACTTCCGTATGATTTTGCTGCCAAGTCCGTTGCATAGACTACTGCGAGGCCAGAGGAATAGCCGCGAAAGAGCGCAAAAGACCCAGCGCGGCCAGCCGCAACCAAAGGGGTTTTGAAGGAGGCGCAGAGGAAAACGTTTAACCACGGATTTCACGGATAACACGGATAAAGAAAGATCTGCTTTCCCATCCGTGTCCATCCGTGAAATCCGTGGTAAAGAGTCCTTTCGGAACCATGATGCGACCGAGCCGGGGTCAATCGACGAATTCCAACTCCTGCCGATGCGGGATCAGACCGCGGGCGTGCGCCTGGCCCAGGAAACGGCCGATGGCGTCGCGGCCTTTGTCGCCGTAATCCAGGGTCCAATGGTTGACATACATGCCGACAAATTGATCGGCCAGATCGCGGCCCATGTCGCGCGCGTATTGCAAGGCGTGCGCGACGGCTTCCGCGCGGTGATCGAGGCTGAAGCGGATGCTGGCGGAAAGAATGCGGGAAATTTCCGAGCGCGTCCGGGGCGGAAAACGTTTGTGAATGGCGTTTGCTCCCAGGGGCAGCGGCAGGCCGTCGTTTTCCCGTTTCCACCAGGCGCCCAAATCCTCGCAGAGGGTCAATCCCTCGTTTTGATAGGTGAGTTGCCCTTCATGGATGATCAGACCGGCCTCGGCCTGGCCCTCATGAATGGCCTGGAAAATCCGGTCGAAGGGGACGACAATGAAATTGATGTCCCGGGCGGGGCGCTGCAGGCAAAGTTGGAGAGCCAGAAAGGCGCTGGTCATCGTGCCCGGCACGGCGATTTTTTTCCGCGTCAATTCGTCGCGGGTCAGCGGCTGGCGGGCGACAATCATCGGGCCGTAGCCATCCCCCATGCTGCCTCCGCTGGGCAGCAAGGCATAGTGTTGGCTGACGTGGGCGTAAGCGTGGATGCTGATGGCGGTGATGTCCAGTTCGCCGCGCAGGGCGCGTTCGTTGAGGGTTTGGATGTCCTGCAATATGTGCTCGAACTTATAGCCGCCGGTCGGGATCAATTGCCGGGCCAGCGCGTAAAACATGAACGCGTCATCGGGGTCGGGCGAGTGTCCCAGCGTCAATGATTGTGCCATTGTCCCAGCGTAACCGATTCAGGGGTTTTTTCCAGGCGGCGTTCCTAGCGCGGCATCCATGCGCTTGAGGACGGGTTCCCGGCCAAGAACTTCCAGGAGGTGATACAAGCTTGGCCCCGCGGCGGCGCCGGTACAGGCCATCCGCGCGGGATGCACCAGCGCGCCGGCTTTGACGCCCAATTCGAGGGCGACAGCCTTGAGGGTCTTCTCGATTTCAGGCGCGGCAAAGGCAGTCAACGAGGCGAAAGCATCGCGCAGCTTCTGGAGGCGGGCCAGGCTCTCGGCGGTGAATTCCCTGGCGCGATCTGCGGGATCGATATTGACGGCATCGACAAAGTAGAAACCCGCGTAAGGGCCGAGGTCGCCGAAGCGTTTGATTTTGCCTTTGCAGGTGGCCAAGGCGGCAGCGATGTAGTTGGGCGGGAACGCATCCAGTTTGTAACCGGAGCGTTGGAGCGCGGCGGCGCCCAACTGGAAAAACCGTTCCTCCCCCATTTCGCGGATGTATTCGCCGTCCAGCCATTGAAGTTTGGCAATGTCAAAACGGGCGTTGTGCCGGAGAATCTGTGGGAGATCGAAGAGTTTGACTGTTTCCGCCATCGGCATCTTCTCCCGGTTTTCCTTGGGGGACCAGCCCAGCAGACAAAGATAATTGGCCACCGCCTCGGGCGTGCTGCCATCGTCGAGATAACTTTGCAGGGAGGCGCCGCGGTCGCGCTTGCTCATCTTGGTGCCGTCGGGGTTGAGGATGAGCGGGATGTGAGCGTAATTGGGCGGCTCGACCCCGAAGGCGCGGAAAAGGGCGATATGCTTGGCGGTATTGGAAAGATGGTCCTCGCCCCGGATGACGTGCGTGATCCTCATCTCCAGATCATCAACGACGTTGACCAGATGAAAAACCGGCTGGCCATCGGAACGAATGAGAACGAAATCGGGGTCCGCTTGCTCGCGGTCGGTCAATTCCCGCCTCACGTCCCCGACGACCAGATCGTGAATAAGGATGGGCTGGCGCTCCATCTTGAATTTGACGGCGCCCTCGGAGTCGTAGGCCAGGCCCTTCTCCTTCAATTCCCGCACCCGCCGCTGGTAAATGGCGCCGCGTTGCGATTGGAAGTAAGGGCCAAAATCCCCCTTGCCCGCTCCCGCCGGGTCCGGCGTGACGGGGCCTTCGTCCCAATCCAGCCCAAGCCAGCGCAATCCGCTCAGGATCACCTCCGTCGCCTCCTGGGAATTGCGCGCCGCATCGGTGTCCTCAATGCGCAGCACAAAGGTCCCGCCGGTGTGGCGGGCATAGAGCCAGTTAAACAACGCCGTGCGCGCCCCGCCAATGTGCAGGAACCCTGTCGGGCTGGGAGCAAACCGAACGCGAACATTTGTATGTTTATCTTCCATTCAAAAACCAGACCCATTATGCCCGCCCGGCCCGGCAACGCAAGCCGCCCGCAAGAACCATGTCATTGGCTGATGAGGTTGAACCGCCGTCGCCGGGCAGGAAGAAGGCCCGGGCCGAAGCCGGGGCCTTGACTGATTTTAAAAGCGAGGACGATTAGCGGGTCAGCCGGCGGCGAACCAAGCCAAGCGTTCCAAAACTCAGAGCGAGAAGGGTGGCGCTGAAGCCGGCATCCGGGACGCCATTGAAGGCAGTCGCACCGGCGATGAAAGGCTCGCCAATTGGATAGCCTCCGGTGGAGTCAAAGACGATGCTGTCAAGCGTCTCGTCTGCAAAAGCGGAAGGCAGCGTGAAGTCCTGCATGTCGAGGTGGGCGTACCCGTAGGTGTTAAAGCCCCACACGGCCTCGGTAGTCATTGGGTCGCTGGTGGTGTTGACGAAGGGACTGGGGTTATAGTAATGGTCCCGAACGTTGCTTCCCTCAATTAGTTGGACGGTGTAGGTGTCCCCGGCGCTCCCGTTGAATGTCACCGACCCGACATTCGCACCGTATGCCCCATAAGCCGTGTTGATGAGAGTGTAAACGGACGTTACGCCAGAAACACCGACGGGAATGGTGAGCGATCCTCCCTCGAAGGCGGTATTGCCGCTGGCATCTGCCTGGAAGTTGAATGGGACACCGCCAAGAGTCTGCGAACTGGTGGGAAACAGGGCGTCGTAAGCCGAGCCGTCCGTCCACGTCCGAATATCCGTATTGAGCGTTGGCAGCGCGATTGGGGTGTAGTCGGCCGCGCTGGCGGCAAGGCAAACCGTGGCAAAGCCAACGGCGATGGCAGAACGGCAGTTGATGAATCTCATTGGTTTTCTTGAGTTAATTATGTCGATATTCAGCCTTTGTTGTCCGAATCCTATTGCCGCAGAAACAGTCCACAGCCTGCGGTCAACAACAAGCGAGGGGATTTACCGCATTGCCCGTGCCAAAAAGAGGTGGAATTCGGGCGCCAACGCCTCTTCATTCGCAACCTGTTGCTTGTGAATCAGTTCCGTGAAGAAATCTCCTCCCCATGGAATAAGCCATAAGCACGGCGGAACTGTCTGGTTGTAAAGATATCCGACATCGCCATCTTCTTCAGAGCCGTAAGTAACTGATCCAAGGCAATTTGCGAACAAACACGCTTAACGTCAGAACTTCTTACGGTATTCAGTTCGAAGCACTGTGCTCTGACGAACGTTCACTTGATGATGAAGATGACTGAGGGAAACACTTGATTCCGAGGCTGACCCCTTGCGGCGTTTGCAGTGAGTGGTTCAAGCAAGGCTGGGTGCGGGCAGTTCCATGCCTGTGGCTGTCGTGAGACGCAGGGCGAGACGTTGGAAGTCTTTGCGGCATTCCTCCACCGCGGCGACATGCGCGCCGATTGCGCCATCAGCCGGCTTCAGTTGGAAAATGGGTTTTCTCGCTTCCATCGCCAGTGGCAGAAGGCTCCGGTAATGCTTGATCTGTGCGAGGCAGTTCGGGTCGGTGTCCAACGTGAGTATTTCGGGAATTGGCACAAGTCTCATCGCGCTGCGATACTCGGCAGGAATCCGTTCTGCCCAACGCAGGTAGGCTTTAACTGGGCGACTCTGCCGCACCGCATGCTGTAATACAACGTAGCCGGCCGGTTTCATCTCACCCGTCGGTAGCCCGGTCAAATTTGAAGGAGCTTCTTCCAAACGCTTTTGCCAACCCGAGCGCCATTTGCGCAACGTGGGGCCGAGGTTTCGCAGACCTTGCAGAGAAAAGAGGTCCGGCGCCAAAGGCACCGCGACATGATCGGCAGCGATAACCGCGCAACGGTTGAGCGCGCCGAGGTTCGGTCCGACGTCAATCAGGGCAAGCTCCGCGTTAAAGTCATTGGCCGCGAGTGTAACAGCGCGATGCAAGGCGGACGTGATTCGGAAAGCCTTGGCTACACCTTCGAGACAATTGGGCCATTGCGCGCTGAGTTCGTCCTCCATGCGAGCAAGCCCAAGGTCTCCAGGAACAAGCGCGAGATTACGCGCGATGTTTTCAAGGTGCGGCGATTGAACGTCACCAGTGCCCTCCTCCAGCAGCGGTGCGACCGCCGCGACGATGGTCTGGCCATCAGTTGGATTATCCCAGAGTTCAGCAAGACGTTCTTCGGAAAGGAACATCGAGGTGAGGTTCGACTGCGGGTCGAAATCGAATGCGACGGTGCGCACGCCGAGTTCTGAGAACATCCACGCCAAGTGGTACAGCAGTGTGGTCTTGCCCACGCCGCCTTTGTTATTGAAGAAAGCGATGGTTCTCATGGGTGGACTGGGATGGTGACTCCAAAGAACGTATCGCCGAACTCGAAGCGCGCCTCCGGGCTGCCATTTTTCTTCAGGGCCTCCTGGGCGCGAAGCACCCCTCTCCCGTACTGGTTGACGAAGCCCAAGATGGCGAGAGCCTCGGCCACGACAGGATTCCGGTAGCTGGTTTGCCGCGGGAAATTTGCGGGCGTTGCCTCCCCGTAGAGCGGACCCGGGTTAATGATCTCAAGGCGGTCAGAAAACTGATAGAAGCGGATTGGGGAAGCCGCTTCGTAAGATCGGTGCGCCACAGCGTTCATCAACAGCTCGCGGATGGCAATCGGAGAATAGTCATAGACGTTCTCCTCGCGTAATGCCGAAACGGCCACGGGTCTGGCGGTGGGTAGAGTGCGGACAAAAGCGTCGAGTTCGCGGAGCAGGTTCAGCAAGTCGCCCGTGAACCGCTTCTCTTCCGGGTCACCGTCCATCGTGGCGCCGGGGAATCGAAGGAAATGGACGTAGGCATGCGAGAGCCACCGGAGCGGGTCCTTGGCGAAAAGGAGGATGGCCGCGTACGTGGGGCAATTCTTGGCGAGGTCGAAGAGGCGCAACGATGCCAGTTGTTGCTCAACGGGCCGGTTGTTCTCTTCGAGCACTTCTCGCGCGATGGCTTGAACCCGGTAGGTATTGAGGAAAAGATCCAGGGCGAGGTCGTCGAGGGTGCTGCCCATGCAGGGCTGGGAGTCGAATGGCTTGGAAGCCGCCGTGCGGCGCTCAATGAGGATTCGTTCTTGGGCTTCGTTTGCGACGCCTTTGCGCGGGCCGTTGCGGACGCATATGCGGCCCTTGTAGCGGACGGGCGGTTGGTGGGAAGGCTGCACCTCAACCACCGCGACATCGCCAGCACCCGATGCGAGGGGGTGCTTGCAGGCAACCAGCGCCGGAGGTGGAAGAATCGTGCCGTCGCTACCATAGGAGGTGAGCTGCTGGAGAAGTTTGTCGGTAACCGTGAGTCCGCTCGCCTGACCGGTTTTGTCATCCACACCCACCAAGAGGTAGCCCGGCAGTCTGCTGCCGGGCATATCGTTGGCGAAGGAGCAGATCGTCTCCCGGGATTTGTCGGTGTCGGTGGTGGAAATCGTGCGCTCAACCCGGAAGGACTCCAGGTCGGACATCAAAGCCAGAAGTTGGGGTTCAGTGAGCATCGACGCGCGCGGTTCGTGAGTTGGCGGGCTGGTTTGGCCCTTGGCGTGAACCAAGCGCCAATCGCTTCTGTGGCGGTTTTTTCCAACCCCCATCGTTGCCGTGGCAACCTTCGGCATCCACCGTGATGCAGGACAACAAATCAGACCTCGACATGGCTCTAATTTACAGCGGACACGGGGCTGCTGCCAAGATTAGTTACGCCTATTCGCGCCTTAAATTGACGGCGTTGAGGGTTTCCCGGATCAATAGCGATAATGGTCGGGCTTGTAGGGGCCGTCGGGGGAGACGCCCAGGTAGTCGGCCTGACGGCGGGTCAGGCGGGTGAGCTTGACGCCGATTTTTTCCAGGTGCAGGCGGGCGACTTCCTCGTCCAGCTTCTTGGGCAGGCGAAAGACGGCGGGTTTGTAGGTGTCCTTGTTTTTCCAGAGATCAAGCTGGGCCAGGACCTGGTTGGAAAAGGAGTTGGACATGACGAAGCTGGGATGGCCGGTGGCGCAGCCCAGGTTGACGAGGCGGCCTTCGGCCAGCAGGTAGATGCTGCGGCCGTGGGAAAAAGTGTATTTATCGACCTGGGGTTTGATGTTGAGTTTTTTGACGCCGGGATGCTGGTTGAGGCGGTCAACTTGTATCTCGTTGTCGAAGTGGCCGATGTTGCAGACAATGGCCTGGTCCTTCATCTTGACCAGGTGTTCGAGGGTGATGATGTCGCAATTGCCGGTGCAGGTGACGTAGAGGTCCGCGCGTCCGAGGGTCTCCTCGATGGTGGCGACCTCAAAGCCCTCCATGGCGGCTTGCAAGGCGTTGATGGGGTCGATTTCGGTGACGATAACCCTGGCGCCAAAGCCGCGCAAAGAATGAGCGGAGCCTTTGCCGACGTCGCCATAGCCGCAGACGACGGCGACCTTGCCCGCGACCATGACATCTGTGGCGCGTTTGATGCCGTCGGCGAGGGACTCGCGGCAGCCGTAAAGGTTGTCGAACTTGGATTTGGTGACGGAGTCGTTGACGTTGATGGCCGGAACGAGAAGTTTGCCGGCTTCCTTCATCTGGTAAAGGCGATGGACGCCGGTGGTGGTTTCTTCGCTGACGCCTTTCCAGTCGCGGACGACGGCGCTCCAGAAGGAGGGACGCTCTTTGTGGAGACGTTTGAGAAGATTCTTGATGACATCCTCCTCGTGTGAGGCGCCGGGGGAGCGCACCCAATCGCTGCCCTGCTCCAATTCGTAGCCTTTGTGGATGAGCAAAGTGGCGTCGCCGCCGTCATCGACGACGAGTTGCGGCCCCAAACCGTCCGGGTGTGCGAGGGCGCGGAAGGTGCAATCCCAGTATTCCTCCAAAGACTCGCCTTTCCAGGCGAAAACCGGGACGCCGGTCCTGGCGATGGCGGCGGCCGCGTGGTCCTGTGTGGAGAAGATGTTGCAACTGGCCCAGCGGACCGAGGCGCCCAGGGCGGTGAGGCTCTCGATCAAAACGGCCGTTTCAATGGTCATGTGCAGGGAGCCGGTGACGCGGACGCCCTGGAGGGGTTTGGCGGCGGCGTATTTGTGGCGGATGGCCATGAGGCCGGGCATTTCATGCTCGGCGATGTCGATGGCTTTGCGGCCATATTCGGCCAGGGAAAGGTCCTTGACCTTGAAGTCGGCGGCGGCGGCGTTTTTGCGGGTGGAAAGCGCGGCGGGCGTGGCCCGGCGGGAAGGGGAAAGTTTGACGGGCATAAGATTAGAGGGATTGGAATGGGTTACTTGACTGCTTTTTTGAGGGCGGCGGCCTTGTCGGTTTTCTCCCAGGTGATGCTGCGGAGGTCGTCGATTTTGCCGAAATGGCCGTAGTTGGTGGTTTTGCCGTAGATGGGCCGGAGGAGATTCAACTGGCTGACGATGGCGGCGGGCTTGAAGTTGAAGATTTGCCCGACGGCCTCTTCAATGGCTTCATCGCTGACCTTGCCGGTGCCGAAAGTATCGACGCAAATGGAAACGGGATCGGGGTAGCCGATGGCGTAGGCGAACTGGATTTCGGCGCGGGCGGCCAAACCGGAAGCGACGATGTTCTTGGCGACGTAGCGACCCATGTAAGCCGCGCTGCGGTCCACTTTGGAGGGGTCTTTTCCGCTGAACGCGCCGCCGCCGTGCCGGCCCATGCCGCCGTAACTATCGACGATGATCTTGCGGCCCGTCAGGCCGGTGTCGCCCTGCGGGCCGCCGATGACAAAGCGGCCCGTGGGATTGATGAGGAACTGGGTCTTCTTGTCGAGCATTTCGGCTGGGAGGACCTTCTGAACGATTTCCTTGACGATGAAGTTCCTGATTTCATTATGTTTGACGTCTGCGGAGTGCTGGGTGGAGACAACGACGTTGACGATGCGGACGGGCCGGCCATTTTCGTATTGGACGGAGACCTGGGTCTTGGAATCGGGGCGGAGCCAGGCGACTTTGCCGGCTTTGCGGACGCGGTTCAATTCGCGTCCGAGGCGGTGGGCAAACATGATGGGGGCGGGCATGAGTTCGGGGGTCTCGTCGCAAGCGAAGCCGAACATGAGACCCTGGTCGCCGGCGCCCTGTTCCGCCGTGTCCTTGCCTTCGGCGGCGCGGGCATCGACCCCTTGGGCGATGTCCGGGCTTTGGCGGGTGAGAAGGTTGGTGATGAAGACCTTCTCGGCGTGGAAGACATCGTCGTCATGGAGGTAGCCGATGCCGGCAATGGAGCGGCGCACGATGTCGTTGATGTTGACCCGCGCCTTGCTGGTGATTTCGCCGCCGACAACGACCATGTTGCTCTTGGCGTAGGTTTCGCAGGCCACGCGGCTGCGAGGGTCCTGCTCCAGGTGGGCGTCCAGGACGGCGTCGGAAATGGTGTCGCAAACTTTGTCGGGATGCCCCTCGCCGACGGACTCGGAGGAAAAGATGTAGTTTTTCTTCATGTTTATTATGTCGTCGATACATATTGACGTATCTTGATAGGAAGATATAATCGTTTTAACAAATGAGTCAACCTTTATTTGCATGTCGGCCACATTAAAAGCGCTGCGGGCGTTGTCGGACCCGACGCGGCTGCGGATCGTCGCGCTGCTGGAGCAGAGCGAACTGTCGGTCAACGAGCTGCAGGAGATCACGCGGATGGGGCAATCGCGCATATCGACGCACCTTGGGTTGTTGCAGGAATCGGGGTTGTTGGAGTCGCGGCGGGAGGGGAAGAGGACGTTTTACAAGATCGCGGTGCAAGCGGACCCGGCGGCGCGCGAATTCATCCAACTGGCGGGGCGCGGGGCGCGGGAACTGCCTGAGCATGGGGCGGACCTTGTGAATCTCAAGCGCATTCTGGCCAGGCGCACGCAACAGGCGCAACTCTATTTCAACCAGGTGGCGGGGCGGTTTGACCGCAGCTACGGCCCCGGAAGGTCGTGGCAGGCGTTTGGGCAGCTGCTCCTGCGCCTGCTGCCCTCGCTGGTGATAGCCGATCTGGGCGCGGGCGAAGGGCTGTTGAGCGAATTGCTGGCGCGGCGCGCCAAAAAAGTGATCGCGGTGGACAACTCCGAAAAAATGGTGGAGTACGGAGCGGCCAAGGCGCGCAAGAACAAGATCAAGAACCTGGAATTCCGCCTGGGTGAGCTGGAAAACCCGCCGATCGACGCGGAGAGTGTCGATCTGGTGCTCTTGAGCCAGGCCCTGCATCACGCGCGGCTGCCGCTGGACGGGATCCAGAGCGCGCACAGGATTCTGCGCCCGCGGGGCCAGGTTCTGATTCTGGACTTGTTGGAGCACAACTTTGAGCAGGCGCGGGAGCTGTACGGAGACCGCTGGCTGGGCTTCACGGAAAGCGATCTGCAAAGCTGGCTGGAGCAAGCCGGCTTCAAGAAAATTGAAGTGGCCGTGGTCGCCCGCGAGGAGCAGCCCCCCCATTTTCAAACCGTTCTGGCCGCGGGCGAGAAGTGAGGGGTTGCCGCAAAATAACCTTTATCTTTTCCGCTTGGTCTTTCGACCGATGGCTTCGTTGCTCGCTCGTTGCAGATCACTTTGGATATGCGCCTCGCTCGCGCCTCGCCATCGGTCGAAATCCCGGCGCGCAAAAGGTAAATC
>Ga0224557_1000994_pt1 | contig 28874 bp, 26 predicted proteins | sample 714S31014metaG_FD_180677 | JGI IMG/M metagenome (GOLD analysis project Ga0224557, IMG submission 180677) | Peat soil microbial communities from Stordalen Mire, Sweden - 717 S3 10-14 | ecosystem: Environmental > Terrestrial > Soil > Wetlands > Peat | place: Sweden: Norrbotten County, Stordalen... | reverse complement strand
CCATGTCGATTACGACGTCACCGAGTTCGACGAGCGCGCCGGCACCCCCGGGCTGCACACCGTGCGCCCCACGGTCAAGGCCCAACCACGCGACCCGCTGTTGCCGCCCGATCTGTTCAACCGTTTTGTCAACGACGCCTTCTGGCGCGACCCGGAAAGGATCCCGCCCGGGCTGCAAGTCGTGTGAAGCGAGGCGGGGGCAGTCGTGGCCGAGAGTTCGCCGCCGCGAGCGTGCGCAGTTGTACACCTGATACGGCGTGTCGCCGTACCGACACTCGCGCCCGCTGCGGCGGGTGTCCGCCGAGATCGCGGTCCCACTAAACTGCTTGCACGATGACCCTCCCCGACAGCCCGCCCGAACCTGCCTCTGTAACGTTCGCCGACCTGCAGATTCATCCTGCGGTCCTGCGCGCGGTCGCCGACGTCGGCTACGAGTCGCCGACTGCTATCCAGGCGGCGACGATTCCGGCGCTGATGGCGGGCACCGACGTCGTTGGGCTCGCGCAGACCGGCACCGGCAAGACAGCAGCTTTCGCGATCCCGATCCTGTCCAAAATCGATGTCACCAACAAAGTAACTCAGGCGCTGGTGCTCGCCCCCACCCGGGAGCTGGCGCTGCAGGTGGCCGAGGCGTTCAGCCGCTACGGGGCTCATCTGCCACAGATCAACGTGCTGCCGATCTACGGCGGGTCGTCTTACACCGTCCAACTGGCCGGGCTGAGGCGCGGCGCGCAGGTGGTGGTCGGCACCCCAGGCCGCGTCATCGACCACTTGGAGCGCGGCACGCTGGATCTGTCGCACGTCGATTACCTGGTCCTCGACGAGGCGGACGAGATGCTCGCCATGGGCTTCGCCGAAGACGTCGAGCGCATTCTTTCTGAAACGCCGGAATACAAACAGGTGGCCCTGTTTTCGGCGACCATGCCACCTGGTATTCGCAAGATCACCAGCAAGTACTTGCACGATCCGTTCGAAGTCGCATCCAAAGCGAAAAACGCCACAGCCGAGAACATCACCCAGCGCTACATCCAGGTCGCCGGCCCGCGCAAGATGGACGCACTGACCCGAATTCTCGAAGTCGAGCCGTTCGAGGCGATGATCATTTTCGTGCGCACCAAGCAGGCCACCGAGGAGGTCGCCGAAAAGCTGCGTGCCCGAGGGTTTTCCGCCGCCGCCATCAACGGCGACATCGCCCAGGCGCAGCGCGAGCGGGTTATCGCCGCACTCAAAAAAGGTGGGGCTAAAGGCATCGACATCCTGGTCGCCACCGATGTGGCCGCACGCGGGCTGGACGTGGAGCGGATCTCGCATGTGCTCAACTACGACATCCCGCACGACACCGAGTCCTACGTCCACCGGATCGGGCGCACGGGTAGGGCCGGGCGTTCGGGAAACGCGCTGTTGTTTGTCTCCCCGCGGGAGCGTCACATGCTCAACGCGATCGAAAGAGCGACGCGGCAAACGTTGACCGAGGTCGAATTGCCCAGCGTCGAGGACGTCAACGCGCAGCGGGTAGCAAAATTCGCCGATTCCATCACCGACACGCTGAATGGTCCGGGAATCGAACTGTTCCGCCGGCTCGTTGAAGACTACGAACGCGAGCACGACGTTCCGATGGCGGACATCGCGGCGGCTTTGGCCTTGCAGTCCCGCGACGGCGAGGCGTTCCTGTTGTCACCCGAACCACCGCCTCAGCGACGTGAGCGCAACGAACGCAGCACCGAAAATCGAGAACGCCCAGACAAGCCCAGGCAGACAAAAGATTTCGCTACCTACCGCGTCTCCGTGGGCAAGCGGCACAGGATTGGCCCGGGCGCGATCGTCGGCGCCATTGCCAACGAGGGCGGTCTGCACCGCAGCGATTTCGGCCACATAGCCATCGGTCCCGATTTCTCTTTGGTGGAGCTGCCCGTCAAATTGCCCCACGCGACGCTCAAAAAGCTTGAACAAACCCGCATCTCGGGCGTCTTGATCGAACTTCGGCCGGAACGCTCGTCGGGCAAGCCCCCCCAAAAATCTCATCGCGACGGAGGCAAACCGCGCCGGAAACACGGCGAGTGACGCTGTCCGAGAAGCAAAACGCCCAGGGAGGACTCGAGCAGACCCCCCATGTGGACCGGGTTGCATCGCTTACCGGTGTTCGTGCGGTCGCCGCGCTATTGGTCGTCGGCACCCACGCGGCTTACACCACAGGAAAGTACACCCACGGTTACTGGGGTTTGGTCGGTGCGCGGATGGAGATCGGCGTGCCGATCTTTTTCGTGCTGTCCGGGTTCCTGCTGTTCCGGCCCTGGGTGAAATCGGCTCACACCGGCGGCCCGCCACCGTCGCTGAGTCGGTATGCGCGGCACCGGGTTCGGCGCATCATGCCCGCCTACCTCATCACCGTCGCGGTCGCCTACGTGCTGTACCACTTCCGCATCGCCGGACCGAACCCCGGGCACAGCTGGTTCGGACTGCTCCGCAACGTCACGTTGACCCAGATCTACACAGATGGCTACCTGGGCAAGTACCTGCATCAGGGCCTGACTCAGATGTGGAGCCTGGCGGTAGAGGCGTCGTTCTATGTGGTGCTACCGCTGCTGGCCTACCTGCTGTTGGTGCTGATCAGTCGGCGCGCGTGGCGGCCGAAGTTGGTGCTGGGCGTTCTGCTGGGGATGATGTTGATCAGCCCGGCGTGGTTGACGCTCGTCCACGTCAGTCACTGGTTCCCTGACGGTGCCCGACTGTGGCTACCGACCTACCTGGCCTGGTTCATCGCCGGCATGTTGTTGGCGGTGCTGCAGGCCATGGGCGTGCGCTGCTACGCGTTCGTGGCCATCCCGCTGGCGGTCATCTGCTACTTCATCGATTCCACCCCGATCGGGGGCGCACCCACCACGTCGCCGGCTTCGCTGCCGGAGGCGCTGGTCAAGACCGTCTTCTATGCGGTGATCGCCGGACTGGCGGTGGCACCGCTGGCCCTGGGCGACCAAGGGCTGTATTGGCGGCTGCTGGCCACCCGCCCAATGGTGTGGCTGGGCGAGATCTCCTACGAGATCTTCCTGATCCATCTGGTGACTATGGAGTTCACCATGGACTATGTGCTTCGGCAGCACGTCTACACCGGTTCGATGCTGAACCTGTTCATCGCGACAACGGTGGTGACGGTCCCGCTGGCGTGGCTGCTGCACCGCGTCACGCGGGTGCGGAACTCGGCATAACCAAGCGCCCCAATGTAGGTTACCCTGTCCTAAGTAGGCGCGAACGTGGCGGAGGGGTGTCGAGGCAGATGGCCGAACAGAAGGCGTCACGGGGTTTTGCCGGCGCGGTGCTCAAGCTATTCCGCGCCGGGGACTATCGACTCACCGTGACCGCTCGACGTGAGATCAGCCCGCACTACCTGCGGTTGAGTTTCGACGCCGGCGGGATGCTCAGCGAAAACCCGGTGCACCCGACGATGTGGATCCGGATGTGGTTCGCCGATGGTGACAAGCTGCACCAGCGTGGTTTCACGCTGGTCAACCCCGATCCGGCCGCCGGGACAACCGATATCGAGTTCGCCTTGCACGACGGCATCGCGTCGCATTGGGCGCGGACGGCGCAGCCCGGCGACACGGTCGAGGCGACGGTCCTGGGCAGCAAGTTCGCCATCCCCGAGCCGCCGCCGGCTGGGTACGTCATCGTCGGCGACACCGCCTCGCTGCCGGCGATCAACTCGCTGCTGGGCGCAATCGGGGATGCACCCGCGCGAGTGTTCCTGGAGGCCGGCCACGACGACGACAAGGATCTTCCGGTGGCCCGCGACGCCGGAGTCACCTGGGTGGACCGCAAGAACGCCGGCGAAACACTTCTCGAGGCGGTGCGGTCGGCGGCATTCGACGCGGGCGACCACTTCGGCTGGGTGGCCTGCGACACCCACACCACCCGATTGGTCGTCAAAGTGCTGCGAGACGACTTTGGCATACCGCGGAAATCCATTAAGGCACAAGGCTATTGGGAGGCCTAACCGCCACCTCCGCGAAACTGTAACTAGCGACAGACCTTCGAGAAACACGTCGCCAGTTACAGTCTCGCGGCACGAGGAAGGGCCACGACAGGGACGACGAACTCCTCGATCGTCGCCCGCTCGTCAGCTTGGTCTTGGCCGGGGAACATCAGCAGCGAGGTAATCACCCGCACCACCCAGCGGGCCCGGCGTTCGACGGCGGCGGGGTCGTCGGGACCCAGCGAGTGCAGGAACGCGGCGACCAACGCCGCGATCACGTCCGACCGTTCGGCCAGCTCGCCACCGATCGGCGGGCGGGTGGTGGCAAACCACGACGCCAGCGCGGGGCTATCGCGAACCATCCGCAACGTGACGGTGATGCTCGCGACCAGCCGTTCGCGCGGATCCTCGATACCGCCGATCTGTCGGCCGATCTCGCGGCCCAGCCGGCGCGTCTCGCGGTGCACGTACGCGGTTCGCAGTGCTTCGCGGTTCTCGAAGTACCGGTACAACGTCGCGCGGGAACACCCTGCGGCCCTGGCGATCTCGTTCATCCCGATCGAATTGGAGTCACGCTCGGTGTAGAGTTCCGCGGCGGCGTCGAGGATCCGGTCCGCCGCCGCTTCGCTGCGGTGTGCCGCCAGCCAGTCACCACCCGGCATCAGGACGTCACTTTGAACGGCACCGACAACGGGCGCCGGACGTAGCTGCCGCCGGCCCAAACGATCGCGGGCTCGTCGACCTCGAAATCCGGGCAACGGGCCAGCAGCTCGGTCAGTGCTACCCGGGACTGCATCCGGGCCGCGGCCGCGCCGAGGCAGTGGTGTGCGCCCTGGCTGAAGGTCATGATATTGCGCGGGCGGCGAGTCAGGTTGAGTTCGCCGGCGTCCGGGCCGTATTGGCGCTCGTCGTGGTTGCCCGAACCGTACAGCAGCAACACCCTGCGCCCGGCCGGAATGGTGGTGTCGCCGATCGTTGCGTCGCGGGTGGTGGTGCGCGCCAGTCCCTGCACGGGCGAGGTCATCCGTAGCAATTCCTCGATGGCTTCGGGGATCTGCCCCGGGTCGTCGATGAGCAGCCGCCGTTGGTCGGGCCGCTGATGCAGCAATGGCATCGAACCGCCCAGCATGCCGGTCACGGTGTCGTTGCCGCCGGTGACCATGGTGAAGGTGAACGCCAGAATCGACAGCGTCCCAGAGATGTCGCCATCAACGTCCCTGCCGCCGACCCCGGCGGCTACCAGATGCGAGATGGTGTCGTCCTCGGGTTCGGTTCGGCGGCGCTCGACCAGGCCGGTGAAGTAAGCCGCCATCGACCCGACCGCGTCGCCGACGGATCCCAGCGCACCGGCGACGCCACCATCGGCGGTGTTGGCCGCGACGATGGCCTGGGTCCAGCCGTCGAATTGGGCCCAATCCTCCTCGGGCACGCCAAGATAATGCGCGACCACCATCGACGGCAGTGGCTTGAACAGCTCGGTGACGATGTCACCGCCACCGTCGGCGCGCAGCTTCTCGATGCGCTCGACGACGAACTCGCGCACCTTCGGCTCCACCGCCTCCACCTGTCGCGGCGTGAAGCCGCGCGATACCAGCTTGCGAAACTCCGTGTGCATTGGTGGGTCCTGCATCACGAACGGCGGGTTGTCTTTCAGCCCGATCATTTCCAGGTCGCCGTAGTTGACCGTCAGCCCCTGCGCGGAGGAGAACGTTTCGTGATCCCGGGCCGCCGACCAGACGTCGGCGTGCCGGGACAGCACGTAGTAATCGTCTTCGGGGTGCTTCGGCGGAACGACGTGGTGCACCGGGTCGTGGTCGCGCAGCGCGCGGTACATCGGCCAGGGATTCGGCCAGCTTTCGGCGTTGGCCAGCTGGAACGCGACCGGTGCATTGTGAGACATAACCGCAGTCATGTCTCATTCGTACGACAGCGGAGCCAATATGTCAACCAGCATCAACGCCGAGCGTGAAACCAGCTTCACGTTCGCGCTCGAATGTGAAACCACCTTCACGCTCGGCGCGCGCTGGGCGCAGGGTGCAGGGTGCAAAGAACTAGATCGCCGCGCCCGGGTTCAGGATGCCCAGCGGGTCCAACGCCTGCTTGATGCGCTGGTTCAGGTCCATCGCCTCGGGCCCCAGGTAGCCCGCCAGCCAGGGCCGCTTCAACCTGCCGACGCCGTGCTCGCCGGTGATCGTGCCGCCCAGGCCGACGGCCAGATCCATGATTTCCCCGAACGCGAGATGGGCGCGCTTCGTCATGGCGGCGTCAGCGGGGTCGTACACGATCAACGGATGGGTGTTGCCGTCACCGGCGTGGGCGATCACCGAGATCATCAGGTCGCGCTCGGCCGCAATGCCTGCGATTCCGGTGACCAGTTGGCCGAGCGCGGGCAATGGCACCCCGACGTCTTCCAGCAACAGCGATCCCTTGGCTTCGACGGCCGGGATGCAGAACCGCCGCGCGGCCACGAACGCCTCGCCCTCGTCGGGATCGTCGGTGGAAAACACTTCCGTCGCACCGCTTTGGGCGAACACCCCGGCCATCAGTTCGGCGTCCTCGATCCCGGCACGCCCGCGCTCGTCGGAGCCGGCCACCAGCATGGCGGCCGCCGAACGGTCCAGGTCCATGCGCAGGGTGTCCTCGACGGCGTTGATCGCCACCGAATCCATGAACTCCAGCATCGACGGGCGAAGTCGCGCCGAAACTCCCAGCACAGCGTCGACCGCAGCCTGCACCGAAGCAAAACTGGCCACCACGACGCTCGACGCATTCTGCGCCGGTAGCAGCCGCAGCGTCACCTCCGTGACGACGCCCAGCGTGCCCTCGCTGCCGACGAACAGCTTGGTCAGCGAAAGCCCCGCAACGTCTTTGAGTCGCGGGCCGCCCAATCGGACTGCGGTGCCGTCGGCCAGTACCACTTGCATGCCCAGTACGTAGTCGGTGGTGACGCCGTACTTCACACAGCACAGCCCGCCCGCGTTGGTGGCGATGTTGCCGCCGATGCTGCAGATCTCGAACGACGACGGATCCGGTGGATACCACAGGCCGTGCTCGGCGGCGGCCTTCTTGACCTCGGCGTTGAACAGCCCGGGCTGGCATACCGCGGTGCGGGTAACAGGGTCGACGGAGATGTCACGCATCTTTTCGGTCGACAGCACGATCCCGCCGTCCAGCGCAGTCGCTCCGCCCGACAGGCCGCTGCCGGCCCCCCGGGGCACCACGGGCACCCGGTTGGCGGCGGCCCAGCGCAGGACGGTCTGCACGTGTTCGGTCCGTAATGGCCGCACCACGGCCAGCGGCTTGCCGGCCGACGGGTCGAAAGCGCGGTCCTGCCGGTAACCCTCGGTCACGGCGGGGTCGGTGACCACCATGCCGTCCGGCAGGTCGGCGACGAGGCCCGCCAATACGTCCACGCCCAGATCCTACGACTCTGGTTCCTCAGCAAAATCGGGCGCGCGATCCAGTTCACGCAGGGACGGCAGCCCGCAGGCGATGAGGCCGATCAGCACGATGGGTACGGCCAGCGCCAGGAACGTCACCTTGAGCCCGGCGGCATCGGCCAGCGGACCGGCCACCATCAGACCCAACGGACCCGCGGCGAAGGTCAGCCCTGCCATCACCCCGACCACTCGGCCGCGCAGATGATCCGGCGCCCGGGTCTGCATCACGTAGTTGTAGATCGGCGCGATCGGCCCGTACACCAAGCCGGTCACCGCGCACAGCGCCAGGATCACCGGCAGCGGCGGCAGGAACGCTATCCCGGCCGTCGCCGCGCCGAAGGTGAGGGTCGCGACCAGCAGGGTGGTGCGCCGCGAGATGTGTTTGGACAACACGGCATAGCCGAGTGCACCGGCGACGCCACCGACCCCGAGCGCCATCAACGTCCACCCCAGCTGTGCGGGTTGGTGCCGGTCGGTGAAGTACTTCGGAAACAGCACGCTTTCCATCGGCATGTACAGGGCGGTGACGATCAGGTCGATCAGCCCGAGCGTGCGCAGCACCCGCAGGTTCCAGACGAACCGCATGCCTTCGGCAATGCCGGACACCAGCCCGTCGGGTCGCGTCGCGTGGTGCGGCTTGCCCGCGCCCTCCAGCCGCAGCGCCGCTATCGCGAGAAAGGACAACCCAAACAAACCCGCCGTGATCCACATCGTGTCGATGCCGCCGACGGTGGCGATCATCAACCCCCCGATGCCCGGGCCCACGATGTAGGCCAGGTTCAGAATCGCCTCGTAGGCGCCGTTGGTGCGGTCCAGCGACCAGCCAGCCCGGGCGGCGGCCTCGGGCAGCATCGCCTGGCGCGCCGTTGCCCCGGCCGGGTCGAAGCCGGCCGCCAAGAACGCCAGCACGGCCAGGACGACGATGTTGATCGCGTCCGCGCCGAACGCCAACCCGACAAGGGGCACGGAGGCCACCCCCGCGCAGGACAGCGAATCGGCGACCAGGGACACCCGGCGGCGGCCGAAGAAGTCGACCGCGGTGCCGGCGACCAGCGTCGACACCACCAACGGCACCGCCATGGCGGCGGCCACGATCGACGCGTCCTTCGCGCTGTCGTCGTACTGCAACGCCAGCCACGGGAAAGCGACGATGGAGATGCCGGTACCCGCCGTCGCCGTCAGCGTGGCGAACAGGATCAGGAACGCCGGGCCGCGGCTGTTGTGCTTCATGGGGTACCGCGGCTGAATTTAGCGCCAAAGCGGTATGCGACGCGACCGCATTTCTCACGCGGCGACAGCTGAATGCAGGATGTTCATGTGCTCGTTCATCCGAATAGCGGCCAGGCGTTCGGTTCTCCGGTCGGGCCCGGCACCGGCTGGCCGGGCGATCCGGCCACGCCGCATACCCCGGTGGCGGCCGATGCCGCCCAGGTCCTGGCACAGGCAAACCGAGCGGGTTCGATACCGGAGCTCGACGCCGCGATCAGCGTGTGTCGCGCCTGCCCCCGGCTGGTCAGCTGGCGCGAGGACGTCGCCGTCGCCAAACGCCGAGCCTTCGCCGACCAACCGTACTGGGGGCGCCCCGTTCCGGGCTGGGGATCCGAGCGCCCGCGGTTGTTGATCGTCGGGTTGGCTCCAGCGGCGCACGGCGCCAATAGGACCGGACGGATGTTCACCGGCGACAGGTCAGGAGACCAGTTGTACGCGGCGCTGTACCGTGCAGGCCTGGTGAACCAACCGCTCAGCGTCGATGCCGCGGACGGGTTGCAGGCCAACCAGATTCGAGTCTCCGCGCCGGTCCGGTGCGCGCCGCCGGCCAACGCGCCGACGCCAGCCGAACGGGACACCTGCTGGCCCTGGCTGGAGGCCGAATGGCAGCTGGTGTCCGAGCACGTCCGGGTGATCGTCGCCCTCGGCGGATTCGCTTGGCAGATCGCGCTGCGGCTGCCGGGCGCGTCCGGGATGCGCAAGCCGAAGTTCGGCCACGGCGCCGTCGCGGAGCTGCCCTCAGGGGTGCGTCTACTCGGCTGCTACCACCCGAGCCAGCAGAACATGTTCACCGGCAGGTTGACTCCGGCGATGCTTGACGACGTCTTCACCGAAGCCAAGGAGCTGGCGGGCATCGGGTGAGGGCGCCCGGCGGGAACGTTCGCGCGGCAGAAAGCGTTGTCGCCACCGTGCACCTTTCCGTCCTTGATCTCGTCCCGGTGCGTACCGACCAGTCGACTGGAGATGCGCTGGCGGCCACCGTGCAGCTGGCGCAGACCGCCGACCGGCTGGGCTTCACTCGCTACTGGGTCGCCGAACACCACAACATGCCGTCCGTGGGCGCCACCAGCCCGCCGGTCATCATCGCCTACCTGGCCGCGCAAACTTCGCAGCTGAGACTCGGGTCGGGTGGCGTGATGCTGCCCAACCACGCGCCGCTGGCAGTGGCCGAGCAGTTCGCGCTGCTGGAAGCCGCCGCGCCGGGCCGGATTGACTTGGGCATCGGCCGGGCGCCCGGCTCGGACCCGGTGACGTCGTATGCCCTGCGCGGCACCCGTGACGACCGCGACATCGAGAACTTCCCGGAGTACCTCGACGACGTGGCCGCACTGATGAGCGCGCGCGGCGTGCGGGTGCCGCTGCGCTCCGGTGACTACACGCTCAAAGCCACCCCGGCCGCGGCCAGCGAACCCCGGCTGTGGCTGCTCGGCTCGTCGATGTACTCGGCGCGGTTGGCCGCCGCCAAGGGTCTGCCCTACGTGTTCGCCCACCACTTCTCCGGCCAGGGGACCGAGGAGGCGCTCGAGCTGTACCGTTCTCGGTTCAAGCCCAGCGACCTGGCTGCCGAGCCCGTTACGTTTCTGACAGTAAATGCGGCGGTGGCCGAAACACGCGAAGAGGCAATGGAATTGATATTGCCCAACCTGCAGATGATGGCGCGGCTACGAACCGGGCAGCCGCTCGGTCCGCTGCAGTTTGTCGAAGATGCTCGGGTCGCCGAGATGACCGGTCCGCAGCAACACATCGTGGACAGCGGCCTCGAGCGGGCCATCGTGGGCTCGCCCGCGGAGGCCGCCGAACAGGTGCGGGCACTTGCCAAGCGATTCGACGTCGACGAGGTGATGGTGCACCCGGTGGCGTCGGCGCATCGCGGCACCGATCCCGCCACCGCGCCAGCCCGGGTCGCGACGCTGGAGCTACTGGCGAAGGAGCTCTTTTAAGGAGTCAACACCACGACCGGGATGGGCCGCGACGTCTTCTCCTGGTAGGCGGCATACCGGTTGCTGTTGTTCTTGTTGACGATCTGCCAAAGCCGCGAGTAGTCGGGATCGCCAGGGAGCACCGCACGGGCTGTTACGCCGAAACGCCTTGGCCCGACATTGATTTCCACGTTCGGGTTCTTCCGCAGGTTGTGATACCAGCCGGGTGCGCGCGGGTCGCCGCCCTTAGAAGCGACGATCAGATAGTCATCGCCGTCGCGAGCATAGGTTAGCGCCGCGGTTCGGGTGTTACCGGTCTTGGCGCCGACGGTATGCAGCAGCAGGCTGGGTATCCCCAGCATGCGGTGCCCAATCCAACCGTTCGTCTTCCGATAAACGGCGTCATGTGCCCGCAGCACGTTCGGCAGTAAACCCTGTTCAACCCAGGGCGGGAGTGGCATACGCCCAGTATCACTTACTCGTGTCGATCTGTGCCAGCGCGTCCTGCAGCATCCGCCCGGTGGCTTCCCGGTCGGGGTCCCGGCGCAACAGCATGCCCCTGGCCACCGAGAGCTTGTCGCCGTTGCGGCGCGGCAGCACGTGCAAGTGCATGTGGAACACCGACTGGAAGGCGGCGCGGCCGTCGTTGATCCCGATGTTCGTCGCGTCGGCCAATTCCGTCGCGCGGGCCGCCCGCGCGATCCGCTGGCCGATGGTGACCATCGTGGCCAATGTTTCCGGCGGGGTGTCGGTCAGATCCACGGTGTGCCGTTTCGGAATCACCAGCGTGTGGCCACGGGTGAACGGACGGATGTCGAGGATCGCCAGGTAATCGGCGTCTTCGTAGATCCGAATGGCCGGGGCATCCCCGGCGACAATCGCACAGAACACGCAGGACATGACGTCACGGTACTTGGCCGCGCGGTCAGGGCGATACGCTGCGGCGGTGGACGCTCGCGATCTTGCCTTCGCCGGCGCGGCCGCACAGGCGAGGATGTTGGCCGACGGTGAAGTGACGGCGCCAGAGCTGCTCGAGACCTACCTGGAACGGATTGCGCGCCTGGATAGCGAGCTGCGCTGCTACCGCGTGGTGTTGTCCGAGCGGGCGCGTCACGAGGCCGCCGCGGCGCAAGACCGCCTGGACGCCGGCGAGCGGCTACCGCTGCTGGGCGTGCCGATCGCGATCAAAGACGACGTCGACGTCGCCGACGAGGTGACGGCGTGCGGGAGCGCCGGCCACCGGCCCGCGGTGACCTCCGACGCAGAGGCGGTGCGCCGGCTACGCACCGCGGGTGCGGTCATCATGGGCAAAACCAATGTGCCCGAGCTGATGATGTTTCCCTACACCGAGTCGCTGACGTTCGGAGCGACCCGCAACCCGTGGAACCCCAACCGCACTCCAGGCGGCAGCAGCGGCGGCAGTGCCGCCGCGGTGGCCGCGGGTTTGGCTCCGCTGGCTTTGGGCTCCGACGGTGGCGGCTCGATTCGTATCCCGTCCAGCTGGTGCGGGTTGTTCGGCCTGAAACCGCAACGCGACCGGGTTTCACTGGACCCGCATGAGGGCGCGTGGCACGGGCTGAGCGTCAACGGCCCGATCGCGCGATCGGTCATGGACGCGGCGTTGTTCCTCGATGCGACGACGACGGTGCCCGGCCCCGAAGGCGAGTTCGTGGCGGCGGCGACACGCGCTCCCGGCAAACTGCGAATTGCCTTGAGCACGAAAGTTCCACTGCCGATGCCCGTTCGAGTGGGGAAAGAGGAGCTGACGGCGGTCGATCAGGCCGGTGCGTTGCTTCGCGACCTGGGCCACGAGGTCGTCCTGCGAGACCCGGAATATCCGCCAGTGGCGTTCGGCAACTACCTGGCCCGCTATCTGCGCGGCATCTGCGATGACGCGGATGCGCAGGCTCACCCGGAACGCCTCGAAACACGCACCCGCAACCTGGCGCGCCTGGGTTCATTCTTCTCCGACCGACGGATGGATTCCATTCGCGCTGCGGAGCCGGCGCTGAGCGATCGGATCCAGTCGATCTTCGACGACGTCGACGTCGTCGTCACGCCGGGCAACGCGGAGGGTCCATCCCGCATCGGTGCCTACCAACACCGCGGCGGGATATCAACGCTGCTGTCGGTAGGACAGCGGGTTCCGTACTTCCCGATCTGGAATCTGACCGGGCAGCCCGCCGCGGCCGTGCCATGGGACTTCGACGGCGACGGCCTGCCGGTGTCGGTGCAACTCGTCGGCCGGCCCTACGACGAAACGACGCTGCTGTCGCTCAGCGCGCAGATCGAACGCGCACGACCATGGGCTCACCGGCGACCGCCGGTGTCATAACAGCGAAATCTGCCGCCAGGCGTCGAGCTTGGCGCCCGGGCGCATCACATGAGCCGGGCTGGTTGACGGGAGCCGCTGGTACTGCACCCCCTCGGCCGGTCCCGCCAGCCTGCGATACAGATCGGCGGCCTTGGCTCCGTTGAAGTACACCCGCTTGATGGTCGGATTGTTGGCGAACAGTTCGGCAAAATTGTTGATTACCAATGATTTTACATCGATCGCGGCGTCAGAGCTGCCGATGCGACGGCACTGGTACAACACATCCCACAGGGCGACACCGTGGGATCGCAGGTACGCCAGTCGGCTGTCATAGGGTGCAGTCACGTCGAAGCCGAAAAGCTCACAGGCGATTGGCCAGAACGCATTTCGCGGATTGGCGTAGTACTGGCGCGTCGCCAGCGATTGAGCGCTCGGAAACGAGCCCAAGATCAAGACCCTGGCACCGTCGTCGACGACCGGCGGGAACCCGCGGAGAAGTGCTGCGTTCATCGCTTCCCATGATGGCCTGCCGGCGTTGTAGGTTGACGACGTGGCCGACCAGAACATCGACGACCTGCTCGAGGGGCTCGAGGGCACCGCGCGGGCTGAGCGTGCGGAGCTGGTGGAATGGCTGCTTGCGCAGGGCATCACCGCCGACGAGATTCGCGCAACCAACCCGCCGCTGCTGTTGGCCACGCGCCGGCTCATCGGCGACGATGGCACTTACGTGTCAGCCCGCGAGATCAGCGAGCGATACGACATTGACCTGACGCTGCTGCAGCGTGTGCAGCGCGCCATCGGTCTGGCTAGAGTCGACGACCCCGATGCGGTTGTGCACATGCGCGCCGACGGTGAAGCCGCTGCATACGCCCAGCGGTTCATCGAGCATGGGCTGAATGCCGATCAGGTGGTGCAGGTCGTGCGGGTGCTCGCCGAAGGTCTTTCTCACGCCGCCGAAGTCATGCGGTACACCGCGCTGGCCGCGATTATGCGCCCGGGAGCGACGGAGCTGGAGATCGCCAAGGCGTCGAGGCTGTTGGTGGGACAAATGGCGCCGCTGCTTGGCCCGATGATTCAGGACACGCTGTTCATGCAATTGCGGCACATGCTGGAGACCGAAGCAGTCAATGCCGGCGAGCGCGCTGCCGGCAAACCGCTGCCGGGCGCGCGCCGCGTCACCGTTGCCTTCGCGGACCTCGTCGGTTTCACCCGCCTGGGTGAAGTCCTGGGAGCCGAAGAGCTTGGGCAGCTTGCCATTCGACTCGCCGATCTCGCTCGTGACCTGACCACCCCGCCGGTCCGCTTTATCAAGACGGTTGGCGACGCGGTGATGTTCGTCTGCTCCGAGCCGGCGCCGTTGCTGGACGTCGTCCTCAAACTCGTCGATGTCGTCGATACGGACAACGAATTTCCGCGGCTGCGAGCGGGCGTGGCTTCTGGGATGGCCGTCAGCAGGGCCGGCGACTGGTTCGGCAGTCCGGTCAACATGGCCAGCCGGGTTACCGGGGTGGCTCGACCAGGCACCGTGCTGGTCGCCGATTCGGTGTGGGAGGCCCTGAACGACCCTGTCGAATCGGGGGAATGCGCCAATTTTCAGGCTTCCTTCGCGGGGGCGCGTCGCCTCAAGGGCATCAAGAATGAAGTCAAACTCTTCCGGGTTCGGCGAGGCGACGGCTCTCTCACCTAACGCCGAGACTGCGGTGAGGGCGTGGTCCGTGCCGATCGCGATCGGTGCGCAGCCTCGACGCCACCACCGCAGGCTCGCAGGCAATCGTTCGCTGTTGGTGAACGCTGTTCCATTGCGGTTATAACGGTGTAATCATGTAATCATGAAAGCTCACCACCACGGACACCGGTCCGGTCGCCCCGGCGGCTGGCAGCAAGCTCAACAACCCGACTCCAGTGGCGCGGCGGAATGGTTCGCCGGACGCCTTCCCGAAGGCTGGTTCGACGGCGATCCGACCGTCATCGTCGATCGCGAAGAGATCACGGTCGTCGGCAAGCTGGCCGACCTCGATACTTACGGCAAACAAGAAGGCAAAGAAGAAAGCGAAGCCCGCGCCGAAGGCCGGGTCTCACGGTTCCGCGAAGAAACCCGGTCGGAGCGTATGAATATCGCCGACGAGGCCCAGGACCGCTACGGGCGCAAGGTCTCCTGGGGCGTAGAGGTCGCCTCGAAGACCGGCACCGAGCGAATCCTGTTCACCCACATCGCCGTACCGGTGATGACGCGGCTGAAACAACCGGAACGCCAGGTGCTCGACACCCTGGTCGACTCGGGTGTCGCCAGGTCGCGCGCCGACGCACTCGCGTGGTCGGTCAAGCTGGTCGGTGAACACGCCGAGGAATGGCTGGGCAAGCTACGCAACGCCATGTCGGCGGTAGACGATCTGCGCACCCAGGGACCCGATCTTCCTGCCGGGTAGCGGTCCCGCTATTCGCCGTTGACCTTGGCGATGATCTTGTCGGCGATCTGGCCGCCTTGGTCGGTGATTTTGTACCCGCACGCATTGATGTCGACGATCACATTGTTCGCCACGCTCGAGACGCGCTGGCACTCCCAGCCGTCAGCGCCTTCCTGGGTGTCCAGCACCGCAATCTTCGGAGGTTCGCCGTTGATTTGGGCGAACGTCCACCGATACGTCTTGCTCTTGTTCGTCACCGTCACCGTCTTGCCGGCGCAGCTCTTCCACTTGTCGTCCGCGCTCTGCAGGAAGGACTTGGCCTTGTCGACGGACGGGAAGAGCACCACGGCCTGGTTGACCCAGTGGTCGTTGTTGTCCCCGGGCTCGGCGGACACCAGTGCGCTCACCCCGGTATAGCCGGTGCCCGCGTAGACGGGTTCTTGGCTGGTGTAGAGCGCGCCCTGGCAATCCGGCGGTTGCAGTGTCACCCCCGAGGTGTCCATCGACGTGATGGGCTTGCTGGGCTCCATGGTCGAAGAGCCCATGGCGGAGTTGATGTCTGACGGGCTCAGCAGAAGGCCGCTGAGGCGATCGGCCGCGATCAGGTCGGGGGGCGGCGGACCCGGTTTGGGTCGAGTGACCACCCAGATCCCGACCCCGACGACGATGAGGACGACCAGAACGGCGACGCCGGCGACGATGGGCCAGGGGTTGCGTTTGCGCGGCGGGGGCTGGTGCTGGGGTTGGTTCCAGGGCGTCGGGCCGGACGGCTGGTGTGGTGGCGGGCCCGGTGGTGTGCCGCCCCAATTGCCGCCACTGCCTTGGTAGTACGGCGGGCTGGGCACCGGCCCACTATTGGGGGCCCAGCCGCCCTGCGTCGGGACCGGCGGCGAAATCGGTCCTCTGGCGCCCGGATTCGGGTAAGGCGCAGATGGTGGGGGAGGGGGTGCCATGGCGGTGGCTGCCAGGGTGGGCGACGCTGCCTCGGCGGATGCGGACGGGGTGGCTTCTTCGCTGCGGCGCAAGATGTTGTCGGCGTGGTCTTGGTCGGGGTCGCTCAGTGCTTCGCGGGCGGCCAGCGCCAGGTCACCCGCACTGGAGTAGCGGTCTTCCGGCTTTTTGGCCATGCCCCGCGCAATCACCCCGTCCAGTGACTTGGGGATGCCTGCTCGTTGGGTGCTGGCCTGCGGGATCGGGTCCATCAGGTGGGCGGTGACCAGCACGCCGGCGCTGTCGGCCTTAAAGGGTGGGGATCCCGTCAGGCACTCGTGCAGCACACAGGCCAGCGAATAGATGTCGGCGCGGTATGTCACCTCGCCGTCGGAAAACCGTTCCGGCGCCATGTATTTCCAGGTGCCCACCGCCGTGCCGAGCTGGGTGAGTTTTTCGTCGGTGGTGGCACTGGCGATACCGAAATCCACGAGATAGGCGAAGTCTGCGCGGGTGACCAGGACGTTCGGCGGCTTGATGTCGCGGTGCATCACCCCGGCGGCATGAGCAGCGTCCAGCGCCGACGCAACCTGGCTGATGATGGCCACCGCCCGCGGCGGGGTCAACGGGCCGAAGCGCTTGAGCATGCTGTCGAGGTCGGTGCCCTCGATGAGGCGCATCTCCAGAAACATCTTTCCGTCGATTTCGCCGTACTCGTGGATGGGCACCACGTGGGGTTCCTGCAAACGGCCCGCGATGCGGGCTTCGCGCTTCATCCGCTCGCGAAACACCGGGTCGCTGCTGAACTGGTCAGACATCAGTTTGACCGCGACCGTCCACTCCTTGACGGTGTGTTCGGCCTCATAGACCTCGCCCATGCCACCTCGGCCCAGCAGCCGTTTCAGGTGATAGGGCCCAAACATCGTCCCCACCCGCGAAGCCTGCGCGTCGCTCATTGCTGATCCTCCAAACCAACCCCGGCCACGCCGACCATATCAACAACCTGCAGCCAAACGAGGCCGCCGCAACCCACTGACCTAGCAATCGTGCCGAAGCGTCAGGCCTGAGTCATCTCGTAGTACGCGCCCCGCCGGGCCAGTAGCTCGGCGTGAGTGCCTTGTTCAACGATCCGCCCGGACTCCACCACCAGAATGCGGTCAGCCTCCCGAATAGTCGAAAGACGGTGCGCGATAATGAAACTCGTCCGGTCCCGGCGAAGCTCGCGCATCGCCCCCTGGATGAGGACCTCGGTGCGGGTATCGACCGAGCTGGTCGCCTCGTCCAGGATCAGTATCTGCGGGCGGGCAAGAAAGGCGCGGGCGATGGTGATGAGCTGCTTCTCGCCGGCGCTGATGTTGCTGCCGTCGCCGGTGACCCGCGTGCGGTAGCCGGCCGGCAGTGCGTGCACAAAACGGTCGACATGGGCCGCCTTGGCGGCCTGTACGAGTTCTTCGGCGCTGGCGTCCGGCCGTCCATAGGCGATGTTCTCCGCGATCGTCCCGTCGAACAGCCAGGTGTCTTGCAGCACCATGCCGATTCGCGATCGCAGTGTTTGCCTGCTCACCGTGGTGATATCGACGCCGTCGACAAGAATTCGGCCGGAATCGACGTCGTAGAACCGCATGAGCAGGTTCACCAGGGTGGTCTTGCCGGCTCCGGTTGGGCCGACGATCGCGACCGTGCTACCCGCTTCGGCCACCATCGACAGGTCTTCGATCACCGGAATGCCCGCGCGGTAGGCAAAGTTCACCTGCTCGAACTCGACGCGACCACTGCGCTGCCGAGGCTGGGGCGGCGGCCGTCTTTGCTCGGAAGCCGGCTCGGGACCCGGTGACTCCTCGGGTTCGTCGAGTAGCTCGAATACCCGCTCGGCGCTGGCCATCCCCGATTGCAGGGTGTTGTAAATCCCGGCCATCTGGCTCAGCGGATTGTTGAACTGCCGGACGTATTGGATGAACGCCTGGATGTTGCCGAGCGTGATGTGCCCGGTGGCCACCTGCACGCCACCGACCACGGCGACCGCGACGTAGCCGAGGTTTCCGATGAATCCCGTGGCGGGTTGCACCAGGCCGGAGATGAACTGAGCGCCGAAACCTGCCCGGTAGACGTCGTCATTGAGGCGGCGAAACTGCTCGCACGCCGCGGCCTGGTGCCCGAACGTCTTGACCACCGCGAACCCACTGTAGGTCTCTTCGATATGGGCGTTAAGCCGCCCGGTGCTGGTCCATTGGGCCATGAAAAGACGTCGCGAGCGACGGGTGATCGCGCGCGTCACCAGCAGCAACATCGGCACCGACAGCAGCGTGATCAGCGCCAACAGCGGCGAGATCGACACCATCATTGCCAGCGCCGCCAGAACGGCCAGAATCGACGTCACCAGCTGGCTGATCGTCAGCGACAGCGACGACTGGATGTTATCCACGTCATTGGTAACCCGGCTCAGCAGCTCGCCGCGCTGCCGTCCGTCGAAGTAGGAAATCGGCAGCCGGTGCAGCTTGTCTTCGACGTCGGCCCGCAGCGCGGCGGTGGTCTTCTGCACAGCAAGGTTCAGCAACCGGGCCTGCACCCAAAGCAAGAGCGCGGCAATCAGATACATCGCCAGAGCCAGGGCCAGAGTCCGCCCCACCGCGTCGAAGTCAACGCCCCGGCCTGGCACCACTTTCATTCCGGATAGCAGGTCGGCGAAGGCGTTGTCACCACGGGCCCGGGCTTCGGTGACGGCCTGCGCCTTGGTGATTCCCGCCGGTAGCCGTCGCCCGATCACGCCGTTGAACAGCAGATCGGTTGCATGGCCGAGGATCCGCGGTACGACGATGCCGATTGCGGTGCCGGTGATGCCCAGCGTGATGACTGCGGCGCTCAGTCGGCGTTGTGGTGCAAGTCGTTTCACCAGGCGCGACGCCGAACCCCAGAAGTCGCGCGAGCGCATTGCGGTGGGGACCGGGGGGGCGCCCCGGCGCCGGTCGCTGATGGCTGTCACTGCGCGCCCCAGACTCCGGCGCTCATCGATTGCGATGCGGCGAACTCCGCGTAGGCGGGGCAGTCGGCCAGTAGCGATTCGTGGTTCCCCGTACCGACGATCTTCCCATTGTCGACGACGATCACCTGGTCGGCTCGCACGGTAGTCGAAATACGCTGTGTGACAATGATGATAGTGGAATCTGCCGCCGTATCGCGTACCGCCTCGCGGACACGAGCGTCGGTGTGCACGTCAAGCGCGGACAGCGCGTCGTCGAACAGATAAATGGCCGGACGGCGGATGACGGCCCGGGCTATCGCCAGTCGTTGGCGCTGTCCACCGGAGAAGTTGATGCCGCCCTGGGCGACGCGCATTTGCAGCCCGTCCTCGTGTCCCCGCACGAAATCCTCGGCAGCCGCGACTCGTAACGCCTCCCACATCTCATCGTCGGTCACGACCTGGTTTGGGGCGGCGCCGTAGCGGAGGTTGTCCGCGACGGTGCCGGAGAACAGATAGCCGTGCTGGGGCACCAGCCCGATTGCCGACCAGAGCCGCTCGGTGTCGTAGTCGCGCACGTTGACGCCGTCGATCAGCACGGCCCCGCCGGTGGCGTCGTACAACCGGCAGATCAGCGACACGAGCGTCGACTTGCCCGAACCGGTGCTGCCCACGATCGCGGTGCTGGTTCCGGGCAACGCGGTCAACGAGATATCTTGCAGAACAGGGCATTCAGCGCCGGGATAGCTGAATGTCACGCCGTCCAACCGCACGACGCCGGTGATCCCATCTCTCGGGAACGTGGGGTGCTGTGGGCTTTCGATGGCGGCGGAAGTAGCGAGCACCTCGGTGATTCGTTCGGCACACACCGACGCGCGCGGCAGCACGACCAGCGTCATGGTCGCCATCATCACCGCCAACAGAATCTGGGAGAAGTAGGACAGGAAGGCGGTCAGTGAGCCGACTTGCATCTGGCCCTTGTCGATGCGCAGCCCACCGAACCAGATCAGCGCGACGCTGGAGACGTTGACGGTCAGCGTGGTTACCGGCAGCATCAGCGCTTGCCAGTTGCCGGCGGTCAGTGCGGTACCGGACAGCGCGGTATTGGCCTTGGCGAACCTCTCGCGCTCAAAGTGTTCGCGGGTGAACGCCCGGACCACTCGCACACCGGACAGCTGGTCGCGCATCACCCGGTTGATGCCGTCTATCAGGCTCTGCATGCCGCGGAACAGCGGCAGCAGGTGCGTCATGATCCAGTAGTTGCTCACGCCCAGAATGGGAATGCTGATCAGCAGCAACCAGGTCAGCGCGGCCTCCTGGTGGACGGCCATGATGATTCCGCCAACGCACATGATGGGAGCGGTCACCAGCACGGTGGCGGCCATCTGAACCAGGAACACGATCTGGCGGACGTCATTGGTGCTGCGGGTCAGTAAGGTCGCCGCGCCGAACCGGGCGGTCTCCGGTTCCGAGAACGTGATGACGTGTTCGAACATTGCGCCGCGCAGGTCGCGTCCGAAGCCGGTACCGGTCCGGGTGCCGAAGTACATCACCCCGATCGAGCACAGCACCTGCAGCCCGGTGACCCCGAGCATCACCACGCCGAGCCGGACGATCGTGGTGGTATCGCCCTTCGCGACGCCGTCGTCGATGATGGTGGCATTGACCGTCGGAAGGTACAACGACGCCAGGGTGCTGATCAGCTGCAGTGCCATCAGCACCGCGACCAGCCGGCGGTACGGCCGGATGTACTGGCGCAATAGTGCCGACAGCATTGGGTAACTGTCGCACACTGCGCCGGCACGAGTTCTCTGCGCCGTGGCTGGCTGGGTCCGCGCGCCACGCCCGCCGGTTGTCATGAAATGCCTGTTCAAGTGCGGTGTCGGTGGTTGGCCAGCTGGGTGCCGCTAAAGTGCATCGTGTGGACCAGCAACAGGCTTGGGCAAGGCAGGGCAGCAGTGCGGCGTAATTCGAGAGCACTGACCCTGTCGGTGTCGGCCCTGATGATCCTGCTCCCCGGGGTTGCCGGATGCTCCGACTCCGGCGGCGACAAACCGGGCGCCGCGCCATCGGCGGGGCCGGGCAGCGGAGAGGGTCACCACGGTCCGATGTTCCCGGTATGCGGCGGCGTTGGCGATCAGGCGGTGTCGGATTTGACCAAGATGAGCGGGCTGATCAACACCGCGCGGAATTCGGTGGGCTGCCAGTGGCTGGCCGGCGGCGGCATTCTCGGCCCGCACTTCTCCTTTTCCTGGTATCGCGGCAGTCCGATCGGGCGCGAACGCAAGACCGAGGAGCTGTCGCGCGCCAGCGTTGAAGACATCAATATCGACGGCCACGGCGGTTTCATCGCCGTCGGCAACGAGCCAAACTTGGGCGATTCGTTGTGCGAAGTCGGGATCCAGTTTCAGGACGACTTCATCGAATGGTCGGTCAGCTTCAGCCAAAAGCCGTTCCCGCCGCCATGCGACATCGCAAAAGAACTGGCACGTCAGTCGATTGCGAACTCGAAATGAATAAAAGACGTTTCCTGAAAGTACTGGTCGCCATCGTCGGAATCGTCAGCGCGGTGACCGTGTTGACCGGATGTTCGGAGTCCATCGGAGGTACCGCCGTGAAGGCGGGCTCGGGGGGCGCCCCGCGCAACAACAATTCCCAGCAGCAGTATCCGAATCTGCTGAAGGAATGTGAAGTCTTGACCACCGACATCCTGGCCAAGACCGTTGGGGCGGATCCGCTTGACATTCAAAGCACGTTCGTCGGCGCGATCTGCCGGTGGCAGGCGGCCAACCCGGCCGGTTTGATCGACATCACCCGGTTCTGGTTCGAGCAGGGCAGTCTGCGCAACGAGCGCAAGGTCGCCGACTTCCTGAAGTACAAGGTCGAGAGCCGTAACATCGCGGGCGTCGATTCGATTGTGATGCACGCAGATGACGCGAACGGCGCATGCGGGGTAGCCAGCGACGCGGCGGGAGTGGTCGGCTGGTGGATCAACCCGCAGGCGCCCGGCATCGACGCCTGCGGTCAGGCCATCAAGCTGATGGAGCTGACGCTGGCCACCAATTCCTGAGGGGAGTCAGTTCTCTCGCGGTACGTGGAAGGCGGTCAGCGCCGCCCGCCCCGGTTCCAGGCCCGCCCAGCCGCCTGCGACGGTCAACACGGCGATGGCCGATGTCGGATACTTGTCCGAAATACGTTCCAGGGCCGCCTCGTCGGTGCCGTCGGCGCCCGCGACAATCAACGCCACTTCAGACATCGTCGGTTCGTGTCCTACCACGAGTAGGGTCGTGACCTCGTCCGAGACTTTGTTGATCTCCTCAATCAGCACGCCGGGCGTGGCGCCGTAGAGCCGGTCGTCGTAATGCGTCGGTGCATCGATGCCGGTGCGTAACAGAGTCTGCTGCGCCCGCGTTGCCGTGGAGCACAACACGCTATCGATGGTGGGCACGTTGGCGCGCAGCCAGTCACCGGCCAGGGCAGCCTCCCGGATTCCACGCGGCGCCAGCGGCCGGTCGTGATCGGCGAACCCGTCCGGATACGACGACTTGGCGTGCCTTAGCAGCACCAACCGCGGCAACTTGGCTTCTTTCACCCGAACCACCATAAGGGCAATCATCCGCTTGGAGGCATGCCGGTGCGCGTCCCCGGAGTTGTCGGTACCCCGCCATAGACTTCGCGGAGCCTTGATAGCCATGCAATTTCGGAAGGAGGTTCCCCGGGATGCGGTTCCTGCACACCGCCGACTGGCAGCTCGGCATGACCCGGCACTTCCTTGCCGGCGATGCCCAGCCGCGGTATTCGGCGGCCCGCCGCGACGCGGTGGCCGGCCTCGGCGCGCTGGCGGCCGAGACGGGCGCCGAGTTCGTCGTGGTGTCCGGTGACGTCTTCGAACACAACCAGCTGGCTCCGCAGGTCATCAGCCAGTCTCTGGAGGCCATGCGCGCCATCGGTATTCCGGTCTACCTGCTGCCGGGCAATCACGACCCGCTGGACGCGTCATCCGTGTACACCAGCGCGCTGTTCACCACCGAATGCCCGGACAACGTGGTGGTGCTCGATCAGGCCGGCGTCCACCGGGTACGGCCAGAGCTGGAGATCGTCGCTGCGCCTTGGCGGTCCAAGGCCCCGACCAGTGATCTTGTCGCCGCAGCCCTCGAAGGGTTGGTGCCGGCTCCGACCTCTTCCAAGGTCACCCGGGTGCTCGTCGCCCACGGCGGCGTCGACGTTCTTGACCCCGATCGCGACAAACCCTCGCTGATCCGGCTCGCCGAGCTGGACGACGCGCTGGCCGCTGGTGCGGTGCACTATGTGGCACTGGGGGATAAGCATTCACTCACTCAGGTCGGCGGCAGCGGCCGGGTGTGGTACTCGGGCTCGCCGGAAGTCACCAACTTCGACGACGTCGAATCCAACCCGGGCCACGTCCTGGTGGTCGACATCGACGAAACCGACCCGCGACGCGCGGTCACCGTGACGCCCCGGCATGTCGGCCAGTGGCGGTTCATCACGTTGCACCACCAGGTGGACACCAGCCGCGACATCACTGACCTAGACCTGAACCTGGATCTGCTGACGGCCAAGGACCGAACCGTCGTGCGGCTGGGGTTGACCGGTTCACTGACGGTCACCGGCCGCGCCCTGCTGGATGCCTGCCTGGACAAATACTCACGGCTGTTCGCCTCGCTCGACCTCTGGGAACGGCACACCGACGTCGCGGTGATACCCGCCGACGGAGAGTTCACCGGCCTCGGTATCGGGGGATTCGCCGCGGCCGCAGTCGAAGAGCTGGTCGCAACCGCACGCGACGGCGGCGCCGATTCTGCTGCCGACGCCCAGGCCGCGCTGGGGTTGTTGCTGCGGTTGACCGATCGGGGAGCCGCATGAAACTGCACCGGTTGGTCCTGACGAATTACCGCGGCGTTGCGCACCGCGAGATCGAGTTCCCCGACCACGGCGTGGTGGTGGTCTACGGCGCCAACGAAATCGGCAAGTCCTCGATGATCGAGGCGTTGGACCTGCTCCTGGAATCCAGGGATCGGTCCACAAAGAAGGAAGTCAAGCAGGTCAAACCGACCAACTCCGACGTCGGCTCGGAAGTCACCGCCGAAATCAGCAGCGGTCCTTATCGTTTCGTCTATCACAAGCGATTCCATAAGAAGTGCGAGACGGCGTTGACGGTGCTGGCGCCGCGCCGCGAACAGCTGACCGGCGACGAAGCTCACGAACGCGTCACGGCGATGCTGGCCGAGACGGTGGACAACGATCTGTGGCATGCCCAGCGCGTGCTGCAGGCCGCGTCGATCGCCGCGGTGGATCTGTCCGGCTGTGATGCCCTGTCGCGCGCGCTTGACGTGGCTGCTGCGCGTTCTGACACCGAGGCTGCGCTGTCGGGAGCCGAGCCATTGCTCATCGAGCGAATCGATGCCGAGTATGGCCGGTACTTCACCGGAACTGGACGTCCCACCGGGGAGTGGTCCGCCGCGATCTCGCAGCTGGAAGACGCCGAGGCCGGGGTGCGGAACTGTGCGGCATCGGTAGCCGAGGTCGACGAGCGGGTGCGCCGTCATGCCGTGCTGACCCAGCAGGTGGCCGAGCTGTCGCAGCGGCGGCTCGCTGCAGGTCCGCGGTTGGCCGTCGCGCGAGCCGCCGCTGACAAGATCGCCGAACTCACCCGCCAAGTGCGCGAAGCCAAGCTGGTCGCGTCCGCAGCGGCGGCGACCAATGCCGCCGCGGCCGCGGCCCACGCCGGGCGGTTGCGGCTACTGACCGAAATCGAAACTCGCGCCGCGACTATCGCCGAAGCCGAGGCCGAAGCCCAAGAAGCCGTCAACGCTGGTTCCACTACGACTGCCGAAGCGGAGGCCGCCGACGCCGCGGTCGAGGAGGGCATCCGGGTCCTGACGGTTGCCCAACGGCGCGTCGAATGCGCCCGGCGCACTGTCGGACGGCTCGCCGACCGCGATGAGGCAGCCCGGTTGAAGACCCGGCTGGCCAAGATCGACGCCATCGCGGATGAGCGCGAGCGTGTCGGCGCAGAGCTGGCAGGGGTCGCGATCACCGAAGAACTGCTGCAGCAAATAGAGAGTGCCGCGGCCGCAGTTGACCGCACCGGCGATCAGCTGGAGTCGAACTCCGCGGCGGTGGAGTTCACGGCCGCCGCGGACATCGAACTCGTCGTGGGCGACCAGCGGGTGTCATTGTCGGCGGGCCAAACCTGGTCGATCACGGCCTCGGGCCCCACTGAGGTCGAGGTTGCGGGTGTCCTGACCGCGCGGTTCGCCCCCGGCGCGACCGCGCTTGATGTTCAGACGAAATATGCTGCGGCACAACACGAGCTCGCGGCTGCGCTGTGCGCGGCCGACGCCGTTGATCTTGCGGCCGCCCGAGGTGCCGTGCAGCGCCGCCGCGAGCTGCAGGGCAATCGCGACCAGTTGAGTGCCACCTTCGCCGGCCTGTGCGGGGACGACGATATCGCCCAACTGCGTTCGCGGCTGGCGGAGTTGAGCGCCGCTCAACTCGCCGAGCCGGACCTCCTCGCACTGGACGTCACGGGGGCTCGTGCCGAACTCGATGCGGCAGAAGCGAGTCAGGCGGCCGCAGCCGCCGAGTGCGAGGCGCGTCGCCAGCTCGCGGCGGCCGCTGGCTGCCGGCTTGCCGAGACATCCACGCGGGCAACGGTTCTACTGAACAAAGCGGCGGGGCAACGCGTTGAGCTCGATGCGGCCGGCGACCGATTGGCTCAGGAACGGGCGACGGTCGGCGACGAGGATCTGGCGTCAGCGTCCGACGCCGGGCTTCGCTCGGCCCAGACCGCCGAGCGGCAGGCCGCCGACCTGGCGGCTGAGCTGGCCGCCGCGGCGCCGGACGCGGTGGCCGCCGAATTGGCCGATGCCACCGACGCAGCCGAGTCGCTGAGCAATGACTACGAAGCTGCTGCCCGAGCGTTGCGTGAAGTGAACATCGAACTCGCGGTCTTCGGCAGCGAAGGTCGCCAAGGCAAGCTTGACGCCGCCGAGATCGATCGTGAGCACGCCGCCAGCCAGCACGCCCGGGTCGGCGGCCGGGCCCGGGCCGCGCGGCTGCTGCGGTCGGTGATGGCACGTCACCGCGACACCACCCGGTTGGGTTATGTCGAGCCTTACCGCACCGAATTGCAGCGGCTGGGCCGCCCGGTGTTCGGGTCGTCGTTCGAGGTCGACATCGACAGCGACCTGCGTATCCGCAGCCGAACCCTGGACGGCACCACGGTGCCTTACGAGTCCCTGTCGGGCGGGGCCAAAGAGCAGCTCGGCATCCTGGCTCGGTTGGCCGGCGCCGCCTTGGTCGCCAAGGAGGACACCGTGCCGGTGGTGATCGACGACGCGCTCGGCTTCACCGATCCAGACCGGCTGGCCAGAATGGGAGAGGTGTTCGACGCCGTTGGCACGCAGGGACAGGTGATCGTGCTGACGTGCAGTCCGGACCGCTACGACCGCGTCAAGGGTGCGCACCGCATCGATCTCAACGTCTAGCGCTCGCCGAGTGTGAAACCAACTAGTGGTGTGTCTCGAAAATAGTTATGGATTGGTTGGATCGGATCCTTGCTATGAGGAAGCCGGTGGCAGCGTTGGAGATTTCCGCGGGGCAGCGTCAGTTGCTGTGCGGACCTGGCTCGACAAACACCGCCGGTTCCAGCTTCATTTCACCCCGACCTCATCGTCGTGGCTCAATCTGGTGCAACGCTGGTTCCGCGAACTGATCGACAAATTATTGCGGCGCTGGGTATTTCATTCCATTCCCGACCTGATCCTCTCAATCGAGGAATACCTCGACGCCCACAATGAGGACCCACGCCTCTACATCTGGACTGCGAAAGCCGAGTCGATCCTGGCCAAAATCGCACGCGGCCGCATCGCCCTCGAAGAAGTCAGCTAACTCCGAAACACACCACTAGATCAGGCTGACGCGGCCGTCGTCGATGCTGTAGTAGGCGGCAATGGCTTTGAATTGGCCGCTGGAGAGGGGGCCGGCCAGTTCGGAAGATTTGTTGATCGTATCCAGTGATTGTTGGGCGTTGGCGCGGATGGTGTTGTCGAGCAGGTCCCCGGAACGCTGTTCGGCCGCAGCGACTGCCGGGGTGATCGCGTTGACCAGCACTTCGATCTCTCCGTTGGCCGGTTGGTGTTGCTGGATTGATTCCAGGGTCGCTTCGACCGCGCCGCATTTCTCGTGACCGATCACCATGATCAGCGGGGTGTGCAAATGGTCGACGGCGTACTCGATGCTGCCTACGAGTGAATCGTCGACGATGTTGCCGGCCACGCGCACTACGAACAGATCTCCGAAGCCTTGGTCGAAGATCAGCTCGGGTGGCAGCCGTGAGTCCGAGCAGGCCAGGATAGTGGCGAAGGGGTGTTGGCCCTGGGCTAGTTTGAGTCGGCGCGCGGGGTCCCGGCCGGGTTCTTGCAACCTGTTTTTAACGAAACGCTGATTACCGGCCATCAACGTGTCCAGGGCTACTTGGGGATCGGTGATCACTGGTAGCTCGTTCTCGTCGGGAATGACCGCCGATCTCGGCACGGTGACGGTCACCGTGGGCCCTGATTTCGTTTTCGTTGATCCGCACCCGGCCAGTGTGGCCACCGTTGCCGCACCGGCCACGCCCAACCACGCCCGCCGCGAAAGCACTCTATTCACAGCCTCAATACTTGCGCCCCGCGTCATGGATCGGAACTTTACCTTTCGCGGCCATGCACGGGGATTCGCGGGGATTCGCAGGGATTCGCGCTAGAAAGTTTGCTGTAAAATTAAGAAGCACGCCGGTTCCAGCTTCATTTCACCCCGACTTCATCGTCGTGGCTCAATCTGGTGGAACGCCGGTTCCGCGAACTGAGCGACAAAGCATTGCGGCGCGGGGTATTTCATTTCGTTCCCAATCTGATCGCCTCAATCGAGGAATACCTCGACGCCCACAATGGGGACCCACGTCCCTACATCTGGACTGCGAAAGCCGAGTCGATCCTGGCCAAAATCGCACGCGGCCGCATCGCGCTCGAAAAAGTCAGCTAATTCCGAGACACACCGCTAGGCGTAGTTTTGCTGCATGAGTGCAGCGACGCTAGAGGTGGAATGGTGATCAGCAGAGTTTTTATCGGAACTGCAACGGCTGCGGTAGTTCTCATCACTGCATCAGCGGCAGTCGCGGATACGCCCGCAGGCGAACAAGACGTCCCGGATATGCAATACAACGCGGTATACAGCGGCCCCTGCGATCACACCGATCGTTATACCTTTGGTCGCGCCCCGAACGGCAGGCAATTGCTAATGGTTCGTCGAGCAGCAATGTCAGCCGGTGTCTACTTGGAGCCCGACGATGCCGCGCCAGTGCCACCCTGGCTCGTTCAGGGTGCAGACGGCATTTCGAGAGCATCGAAGGGGTGGAGCGCAGCTACCCATGGCACTACACTTATGCGGTATCGATACCTCGGTGAAGACCGGTTGGGAGGATTGATATGTCGTTGGTGATCGCGGCACCGGAGTTGATGGCCGACACGGCAACGGATTTGGCGAATATCGGTTCGACGCTCAACGCGGCGCACTTGGCGGCAGCAACCCCGACCGCAGCGGTGGTTCCCGCCGCCGCCGATGAGGTATCAGTGAGTATCGCGCACCTATTTTCCCTACATGCCCAGGAC
>Ga0224557_1000990_pt1 | contig 28935 bp, 18 predicted proteins | sample 714S31014metaG_FD_180677 | JGI IMG/M metagenome (GOLD analysis project Ga0224557, IMG submission 180677) | Peat soil microbial communities from Stordalen Mire, Sweden - 717 S3 10-14 | ecosystem: Environmental > Terrestrial > Soil > Wetlands > Peat | place: Sweden: Norrbotten County, Stordalen... | reverse complement strand
GAGTAAATCCGATTTGCTGCGACGCGATGATTTTCGTCTTCGGCGAGCGGAGAGGGCAAGCGCGGTTAGCTCGGCGGCAGCGCGTCCACTACTGGAACGCCGGGTGGAGGCGTGAACTTGAAGCTGTCGGCGCTGACGGCGGCGTTCGGCTGCTCTCCACTGAAAGTGAACCGGGTATCTGCGCCGTCCGGCTCGACAATTTCGATTCCGGTAATCGATCCTTCAGCGGTAACCGCGAGTGTGAGCCGCGATACGCGGTTCTCCTGTCCTTTAGGCTGGCCGGTGAGTGCGTACTCTCCGTTCGGTAATCTTGCCAGCGACAGGCCGGTCATTTCCTTTCCCAGCTCCGTGTGCCCCAGCAGAAACCTGAGCGGCGAGCGCAGGTCATCCAGCTCCTTTGCCGGAATGCGCTGCACCCGAACATCGCCTTGCGTGTAGAACCAGGCGAACTTGCCGTCGAGGAGGAAGATCTTTCCAGCGGGCGAGCTATAGGCCCATTTCATGCGTCCAGGTTTCTTCAACAGCAGCGTGCCGCTCTCGGTTCTGCGAACACCCATGCCCTCATAGTTCTCGGTAAACCCGGCCTTGAGCGAGGTGAGCTGGTTGTAGTGACGGTCTACGCGCGAGGCCATCTCACTCGCGGTGGGCGAAGGCGCTTGGGCGGATAGCACAGGTCCGACAAACAACCCGCACAAGAGGGCCAACGCGGCAGCCAGACCCGCGCCGCCGCGCTTGCTGAGTGAACTGCGCCTCATTGCAGGTTCTGTGTGCAGTTGGTGCCACCCGCCGGGTCGTACTTGATGACGCCGAACTGGTCGCTGCAGAAGCCGCGATCGCCGCTCTTGCCTATGGTTTGCGGAACCGCGGTGATGGTGTAGCCGTTGGAGCGGTCGGTGCCGTTGATAGTGACTTTGTCGTTGCAGGTGAGCGTAAATGTGTATCCGGACTTGAAGCCGGAGGGAAGGTCGCCCTGCAGGATCTGGGCGGAGGTGGGCGACGGCGGGCCTGCGGCGGGATCACCTGCCAAGGCAGGCAGCGTGCAGGCAAATCCATTGGCCGGATAGGTGGACTGGTATTGAATCTGGGCCTTGGTGATGGTCTGCACGGAGTTGATGGCCGAGGTTTCATTGCCCTTTTTGGTCAAACTGCCGATGGTCGGAATGGCCATGAGCATGAGGATGAGAATGATGGCGATGACGATCAGCAATTCCATCAATGTGAAGCCGTTGCGGCGGTCACCTGAGCGGGGCTGGGAGATGCGTTGGAGACCGCGGCGGGCAATTCGAACAAGCATCGAGCAATTCATGGGGTTCCAGTGCCTCGTGGAGCAGGCCGGAGACTCCCGGCCCATTCGAGAAAATGCTACAACGTACAGACGGGAAAGGGAAATGGAACGCTCGGAAAGGCAGCTGCTAGCTTCTAGCCACTAGCCCGGTTGCAAATGCGCCCAGGCAGACCCAAAACCTCGATCGCGCGCAAACGAGCTGAAAGCTAGCAGCTAGAGGCTAGAAGTTTCTTTTTCAGCACACCAGCCTCTTGCGGTCGAGCTTGACTCCGTTCAGGCGGCCTAGCAGGGTCACGGCGATGTGCGATGGATCGAAAAGCCGGCGGGCCATGGCCTGGACCATGGGCGCGTCCACGGCGTCGATGCGCTCGATGAGTTCGTCCACGGTGAAGAACTTGTGGAAGTACATCTCCTGACGCGCCAGATTCGCCATGCGCGCGGTTGAGCTCTCCATTCCCAGGAGCAGGTTGCCCTTCAGCTGGTCCTTGGCGCGGGTGAGTTCTTCCTGCGCGAGGGGTGTCTCTTTCAGGTTGCGAAACTCGGCAAGGATGAGGTCAACCACTTCAAGAGCCTTGCCGGCCGAGGTGCCCGCATAGACGCACAGTGTCCCCGTGTCGCGGTACGGGCTGAGGTCGCTGTAGATGGAGTAGGCCATGCCGCGTTCTTCGCGAATGGTCTGAAACAGCCGCGAGCTCATGCCGCCGCCAAGCACGGTATTCAGGATGAGGGCGGCATAGCGATCCTCATCGGTAATGGGCGGCGCCGGCACGCCCAGGCAGATCTGCACCTGCTCAAGAGACTTTTTGTTGCGCATGACGACACGCGCGCTCGGTTCGGGAGCCGATAGCTCATGGAGCGTTGCGCCGCCGGCGAGGGTGGCAAATTTTCCAGCGACGGCGTCGACAAATTGATCGTGGTCCAGTTTCCCGGCGGCCGAGAAGACCATGTTGCCGCCATGAAAACGGTCGCCGTGGTAGTTGACCAACTGCTCCTTATCAAGCCTGCCCACGGTCTCAGTGGTGCCCAGGATGGGCCAGCCCAGCGGATGCCCCTTCCAGAAGCTCTGCGTGAACAACTCCTGCACGAGGATGTCGGGGTTGTCCTCGTCAATCTTGATTTCCTCAAGAATCACGCCCCGCTCGCGTTCAATATCAGTTGGCGCAAAGACGGGATTCAGCACCAGGTCCGCCAGCACATCGAGGGCGATGGGCACGTGATCGGCAAGCGACTTGACGTTGAAGCAGATGGTCTCCTTGCCCGTGAATGCGTCGAGGTTGCCGCCAATCGAATCCATTTCGCGGGCAATGTGCTGCGCAGAGCGGGAACGGGTTCCCTTGAAGAGCATGTGCTCGACAAAGTGGGAGATGCCGTTGGTCTCAGCGGGTTCGCAGCGGGAGCCGGACTTGATCCAGACGCCCATGGCCACCGAGTGCAGGTATTCCATGCGCTCGGTCAGCACGATTAGGCCGTTCGGCAGTACGGTTCGGCGAAGGTTTCTCTCAGTCGTCATCGATTCCAATCTAGTTCGATTGTAGGGCAAACGGTCTCGATGGCCACCATTCATATCTGGGTCGCTGCCAGCGGCCGGATGAAGCTCACCGTCCCGCGAACGGACGCTCAGGCGGCTGGAGGGCGTGAAATACTCAAGGCTGAGCCGAGCTGTGAAACCAAAAATCAACCCGGAAACGCCAGATAAACGAGTTCCAGATAAACGAGTTCTGGGTAAACCAGTTCAGGAAGCGCCCGATGCACTCGTTCGATTAGACGCGGGCGGAGCCGTACGCGGCAGCGCGAAGCCTCTGTTTGGCTTGGATGCAAACGGGCTGGCTGCGGTGATGACGGAGGTTGGCGAGCCAGCATGGCGTGGCCGGCAGTTGGCTGAAGCGATTTATCGTCAACGAGTTGCTGAAATCAGTCAGATCACGACGCTGCCGAAGCCGCTCCGCGCGCAACTGGAATCCAAGGGCTGGCAGGTCGGCCGGCCGGAGATTGCGCAGGTATTTCGCTCCGTGGACGGGACGGAGCGCTACCTCGTCCGAGGGTTAGGCGAAGGCCAGGAAACGGTGGAGACGGTCTGGATGCCCGAGGGCGATGACGGTGAAGCAGGGGACGGTAGCGAGATGGATGTCGAGGCATCGACTGCCCCCTCGACGGGCAAGGATGCTGGCTGGAAGCGGGCCACCATCTGCGTCTCAAGCCAGGTGGGTTGCGCGGTAAATTGCCAGTTTTGCCTGACCGCCAAACTTGGGCTCCAGCGCAATCTGACGGCAGGTGAAATCGCCGGCCAGTTAGTTGCCGTCTTTGAACGCCACGCGGTGGAGGTGGGCAGCGCGCGCGTGAACCTGGTCTTCATGGGGATGGGCGAGCCATTTCTGAACTATGAACCCTTCATGGCGGCGGTGCGGCTGCTGGTGGAGGAGGTGGGTCTGAGTCCGCAGAGGATGACGGTGTCAACGTCAGGCATTGTGCCGGGCATAGAACAGTTTGCGCTTGAGCCGCCAGAGGTCCGGCCCAAACTTGCCATCAGCCTGAACGCCCCGAACGACAAGATCCGCAGCGAGGTGATGCCGGTCAATCGCAAGTGGGCCATCGAAGCCGTCATGGATGCGGTCCGCAAGGTGAAACTGCGTCCCCGGGAACGGGTGACCTTCGAATACGTGCTGCTGGGCGGGGTGACTGACCGCGTGGAGCACGCGCGGGAGGTTGCGCGGCTGGTTCGCCGAACCGGACTGCCTGCCAAGGTGAATTTGATTGCCTGGAATCCGGGGCCGGGCATCGAGTATGTGATGCCGCAGGCGGATGCCGTGGAAGCCTTCCGCACCGTGCTTGGCGCGGAAGGAATTGCCGCATACGTGCGCCGTCCGCGCGGACGCGACATCTACGCAGCGTGCGGGCAACTGAAGGGGACGGTAGAAGAACGGGGACCAGGCAATAGGGATTAGAAATGCGCGCGGGGGAGTTGGTTCATCCCCTGTCTCGGAAACGAGACAGGGAGCACCCATCGGAAATGACTCCCCGAGGGAGGCCTTACTGCTGACCCGGCATGGCAAAGGGCTTCACACTGCCGCAGTCGGCTCCCTTGTAGACCGACGTCGAATTCACCGTCATGTCGACGGGGTGCGAGTTTTGTCCCATCTGCATGGTTCCGCTCATGTGCATCTTGCTCTGGGTGGTGTTCGCGTCGGTATAGGTGGCTTCAACGGTGCCGGTTCCGGTGATTTGTCCGGTGCAGTTGATTTTTGCAGTCATCCCGTTGGGCTTGATGGAAACGTCAGTTACCTGGCAGTTGCCGCGCTGCGGAGCGGGCGACGGGCCGCCATACTTGTCGATCATGGCCTGGGTAACGCAAACCTGCATTGTGCGCGGCGCGGCCATTGAACCTCCCGGCATCTGCATTCCTGGAGGAAGCTGCACGCCCGGGGGCAACTGCGGCATCTGGGGGGCGCTGGCGCCACCCATATTCATGGTGGTGGTTACCTCGTACAAGCCGGGCTTTCTTTGTGTCTGGGCACCAACGGAAAGCGTGAATGCAAGAAGGCAAAGGCCCGTTCCAATCGAAAGGTAAGTCTTGCGCATGAAAGAGTTCTCCTTGAGTGCGCAGGCAGTGGGCCGCGCGAGCTTTCACTGTAACTCAGCAAGGAATCGGCGGGGAAGAGAAAATACTCAGGCGAGGGTGGAAATGGCAGTGCGGCCGAGGGCGAGGAGCGCACCAGTGACCAGGCCGGCCTCGTGACGGACGACGCTGCCTTCGCTGGCGAAGTTGCCGGCGATGCAGCGAACGCCGAGCGCCTGGACCCGCTCGATGTCGGCGGCGATCGGCGAGGCGCCTTCAGCCTGATAGCGCGCCAGCGTCTCTTGGGAAAACGGGGTCGTATTGATGAGAGCGCAGTCGAAAATGGGCGCGCGCGTGTGCTCGTAGATGCGCTCAATGTGTTCCGAGGCCGTGAGGCCGAGGCTTTCGTTGGCCTGCGTCATCAGGTTGCAGATGAAGACGCGAAGTCCGCGGGCGTTGGCCAGCGCCGCGGGAATGCCTTCGACGAGGAGGTTGGTAATCAGCGAGGTGTAAAGAGAGCCCGGTCCCACGGTGATCAGGTTGGCTCGCTCAATCGCCTCCATGGTCTCCGGCAAGGGCGCCGGATTGGGCGGATCGAGGGTGAGCTCAACAATGCGGCGGTGGCTGGCGGTAATGTTGGTTTCCCCACGAACAAACGAACCGTCGTCCATCTCCGCCACCAGCGTGGTGTTCACCGTGGTGGCAGGGTAGATGCGGCCGCGCGTGGCCAGAATTTTTGACGACAACTGGACGGCCTGCGCAAAGTCGCCCGTGATCTCGGTAAGAGCCGCCACAAACAGATTGCCGAAGTTGTGGCCCTGCAGCGAATCGCCCGCCTTGAAGCGGTGGTTGAACAGGCGCGCCAGCAGTGCTTCCTCCTCGCTGAGGGCGACCATGCAGTTGCGCAGGTCGCCGGGGGGAAGCATGTTGAAGTCCTTGCGGAGCCGGCCTGAGGAGCCTCCGTCGTCGGTCACGGTGACCACGGCGGCCAGGTCGCTGATGGATCCCGGGCTGTTGGAGGGTTGTCCGGGAGACAGGACGTGACGCCGCAGACCGCGCAGGAGCGTGGAAAGGCCCGTGCCGCCTCCGATGGCGACCACACGCAGGGGTTGGATGAGCGGGGCTGCGTCAAGGCCGGGAGAGATCAGCAAGGGGGCACTGCCGTTCTTAGGATTCGCAGAATTCAAAGCAAGCCTTACGGAACTTCAGGATACAGTAATTCCGTAAAGCGCGGGTCATCCACCATGCTCTGAAAATCGTTATCCACGCGTGCCTGCAGCCGATTGCGCGGATTGAGCTCAATCGCGCGGGCCAGGCTGACCAGGCACTCCTGGGCCTGCCCGGTGATCGCTTCAAGCACCGCGAGCCCATAAAATGCGTAATCGGCATCGGGGTAGCCAGCCAGGATGCTGTTGAATTGCTCCCGTGCTTCCTCGTAGTAGCCGGTGTTCAATTGCGATACGGCGTAGTCGTAGTGCTCCTCCGGCGTGGCGAAGGTCAGGCTGGGGCGATCAAGTTGCCGCTGGCAGGTGGTCATATACATCTTGCAGCGTTCCTTGATTTCCATGGGCGCGGTGGGCAGCAGCTTTTCAAAGGCTGCCATGGCGCGCTCGAATTTGCCCTGCTGCAGCAACTGCACCGCGGCCTGGTATTGCTGGAATGCGGGTCCCGTGGTCGTGCTGGAGTGGCCGTCTGACCTGGCGGCAACGGGGGGAGTTTTTTTGCGACTGGGAGCCGCGGATCGGGCCTCTTGCGTCATGATTTTGCCTGGAGCGCGTCGTCCCTTACGCCCGAATCAGCCGATGCTACCGGCCCAAAAGCCCGCGTGCGGGAAATACGCTGCTCAGGCACCTTTTATACGCATAACCCCGTAAGACGTCAATGGGGGAGTGCAAACACGAGCTCTTCAACTCTCCGGTTCCTTCAGCATTTTGCTGTAAACCGACGGATTCAACGTTGGATCGTTGTACATCTTCAACTGGCGATAAGCCTTGAATTGCCGGGAACAGTTCAGGGTTTCGTGCCAAAGATCGTCGAGGCACCCGGCCAGATCGGCGCGCTGACTTTCAAGGATGGTGAGACGGTTGCGGTTGCGGGCAGCATGACCCTCAGGAGCGTATTCCCGATCCGCCTCCTCGCGGGTGTGGTAGATCTTGAGCGAAAGAATCGAAAGGCGGTCTACGATCAGGCCCGGCGACTCTGAGTTCATGGGAGCCTGCGCGTTGGGCAGGCCGCGGGATTCAAGCCAGTCCAGCAGGGCGCGGTCCAGTTCCTCGGCCAGATCGTTGCGCCGCTGGTTTGTCCAGTCGATGCGCCGTTTCACCGCCGCCAGTTCTGCGTCGGTGACGCCGGGCGCCCTGGCCTCGTCTTCGATGTGCCAGAGCTCAAAATTGGCACGGTGCTGACGAACAACCGCAGGAAGCCAACTCTCCGCCAGGTCAAATGTCACACCGGTCGCTGGCTCGGCGTGCAGTTGCTCCTCGGGCGTGGGCGTCTGGTGGTGCCAATTACGTGTCTTTTCGTCTTGGACTTCGACGATTGCATCTGCCGACAACATTGGGAAGAATTCCTTGGTGGAATGGGTGTAAATGGGCCGGTTGGGGAACAGACTCAAATGGGCCTGCACTTCTATGGTAGAACTATCCTCGCACGGTAGTCCAAGCCAAAGAGCATTTTGCGCGGGATGAACCAAAGTCTGGACCGGAGGATGAACCGGGGGCAACCAATGGCTGCCGTTGAGAGCGAGGGGCCAATGCCGGAGTCAATCGAGAGAATTCTCTGCATAGCCAGCGAAGAGAAAGGCCAGGAATTTCTGCGCCAGTGCGCCGAGATGGGGGTTAGACCCAACCTTCTGACCCTGGAGCGGCTCCGCGACGCCGACTGGCCGCGGGACGTGCTCGAGGACCTGACCACGATGCCGTCCGGCCTGACCCGCGAACAGATTATTAACACGGTTTCGTGGATGGCTCGAAGCAAGAGCTATGACCGGATAGTGGCGCTGGACGAATATGACCTGGAGACGGCGGCGCAGCTCAGGGAGCACATGAGGATTCCCGGCATGGGCACCACCACCGCCGGCTGCTATCGCGACAAGCTGGCCATGCGGGTCATCGCGCGGGCCTTCGGCTACCCGGTTCCGGAATTCTGCCGGGTGTTGAATTACGACGAGCTCCGCGATTATATGCGCCGCGTGCGGCCACCGTGGCTGCTGAGGCCCCGTGCTGAAGCCTCGGCCGTGGGAATTCGCAGAATCGACGATCAAGAGCAACTTTGGCGGGTTCTGGACGATCTGGGCGATCTGCAGAGCCACCACATCCTCGACGAGTTTGTGGCCGGCGACCTGTTCCACGTGGACTCGATCGTGAACGACCGTGACGTCAAATTCTCGGTCGTTCATCAATACGGACGGCCGCCCATGAATCTGATGCATGCCGGCGGAATCTTCGCCATCCAGACAGTCGACCGCGCCAGCCTCGACTGGAAGGAACTGACCGCCATGAATCGCGGCGTTGCGCCCCTGCTGGGCATGGTGCGGGGCCTTACCCATGCGGAATTTGTGCGTTCGCACGCCGATGGCCACTACTACTTCCTTGAGGTTGCGGCAAACATCAGCAATTCGTTGATCCCTGACGTGGTGAAAGCGGCCAGCGGCATCAGCCTGATGCGGGAGTGGGCGCGGCTTGAGGTGGCCGACCTGCGCGGCCAACCGTATACCCTTCCTGAAGCCTTTGAGAGCTACGCGGGACTTGTGCAGTGCCTCTCGCTTGCGGGTGAGCCGCACACCGATGGATTCGACGATGCCGAGATTATTGCGCGCATCAAGAAACCACACCAGGCTGGAGTGATTGTTCGTTCAGACAAGCCGCAGCGCGTGAAGCAGCTACTGGACGGGTATAGCCAGAAGTTCACCGATCAGCTCATGACCCATGTGCCCGAGCGCAACTCCCTTGAAGACCCCGGCGGACGGTGGAGCGAAGCATAGAGCTTGTTATTAACTTTCCCACGGGTGGCGTTGCGGACCCAGATCGGGCCTAGCCGGGATTGGAGAATTGGAAGGCGTTGACATCAACGCCCTCCCATAAATACCCAAGGGCCGATCCGCCAATCGCACGACGGGCGGGAAGAACGGCCGCGACAACGAGGGGCCCGCTGTCGTTAGTCCGACTTTGGCTGCGTGACCTTGTTCATCTGCAATGTAACTGCGGTCTGCGAGAACAGTCTGCCGTTGACGGTTGCATGAGTCTGCACGGCGATCAGTGTCTTGCACAGAAGGATGCCCTCGAAGTTCGAGGTTGTTCCGAGCATCGAGAGGCCGGCAACCTGCCAGAATACGTTCTTGGCCTGTGCACCGCCTTTCAGGTGAATGGTGACACCGTTGCTCTGGTTGAGATTCCCTGCAATCTGGAAGATCCACACGTCGTTTGAGGAGCCTGAGAGGGTTACATCCGTGGGAATACTCACGGTTGTACTCCATTTGTAGAGGCCCGGCGCGAGCGTCAGTCCTCCAATATCGCCCCTCTTGAGTTCGGTGAAATCCGGGCGTGACCGTCCGGCGGCATCCTCATAGGCGGTTTCCATGTCCAGGACAGCCGCTGTCAACTTGGTAGGGTTCTTTATGTAGCACGGCTCAGGGCCGGCAGCATTTACCGAGAAAACCAATCCAGTGACTTCAGTACAGGTTAGGAGGTCCGCAGCCCCGGTGATGGGGCTCGTTCCTACGTCTCCAGTGACCGCTGAAGTCGGTACATCGGTAATTCCAGATTTTGTAAGGATCACAAAATCGCCAGCTGATCTTAGGTTCACTGGCGCTGGTCCCGGTCCTGCCGCAAACGCGCTTCCCGCGACGGCGAGGAGTGCGATTCCTGCGATATATGTGTTTTTCATCATGGTTAAGAGGGTGGGCGTCTGTTAACGACTCGCGCTGGGCAATGTAGCTCACTTAGCCTCAAGCTGCGATGCGTGCTCTGCGAATGCCTCGCCGAGGGCAGCTCTGGACAGGTCCCCACCGGTTGCAGCGAGTCTCATTCCAAGGTCAAGCGTCCGAGACCTTCCCGTTGGCGGGTGGCAGGCTCCTCTGTACCCTGACGTGAAACTGAGCCGCACTGGCGGCTGAAATCAAGAATTCACGTTTATCCGGAATCAGCACCCAGAATCGGCCAAGAAACTGCCATGGCAAACCGGCAAAAACCTGTTACAGCAGCCGCGGGGAACCTGTCTTTTCGGCCTGTTCGGCCTCGCCAGTCAGCAGCGCAATTCGCGCAGTTCTTTTCCGATCAATCATTTAGGTAAATGTGTGACGTTACAGTGCGTGTTGTGACTAGCGCACCTGCAACGCCTGGGGCGAATCTCGCTTCACACGGCGGTCAGGTTTGGCCGAGAGCATCCCCCCAGAATTCAATTTGTCCAAATTCGGTCGCCGTCAAATTCATTTTCCCGGAGGAAACAATGAATCAACTGCACACAGTACGGCAGCAGCTTCGCCGCCTGGGTCGTGGCGCTATGGTTGGCATGCTCACTGGATTGTTGGCCACTCAGGGTTTTGCGATGACGGGCCTGAGCGCTTCATCCGAACCTTTGAACCAGTCAAACGCAGGCGCGGTTTCCGCCACAGACCTGGCGGCGAAGACCAACATCAAAACTGCTTTCGCGGCTCCGGCCAATCTGCTGGAACTCAACAAGCAGCCTGACGCGCAGCTTCCTGATGCACCGCAGGCAAACGAGTCGGCCAGCCTGAATGCGGCGCCGAAATTCGACCCCATGATCAGCGAGGCGGCCCAGGACGGTCAGTCGCTGCAATCCACGTCCACCACCACCAGCAACAAGAAAATCCCCCATCCCGGATGGCTCGTCCTCTCCGGTGTAGGCGTAGCCGCTGTGGGCTTTGGCGCTTACATTTACTCCATCAAGACCACCAACACTTCTGGAAGGGATACCCTCGGCACCATGTTCGTGGCTCCCGGAGCAGTCGCAGTTGGACTCGGCTTCCTCCTCGCCTTCCACCAGCCGAAGAAGTAATGCATGGGGACACGCCAAAGCGATTCGAGAATGGGGGCTTTCGCCGCCCACGAGGGCCCTCTCTGTTTCCGCTCGCGTCGCGTCCCCGCCACCTTCGAGCGAGCCTCGATTCATGCCGCCGCAAGCTCGCTCAATCCGGCATTTCAAGCACACTTCCGCGCATGTTACGATCATTCCACATCCGCGGAAGAGGCTCAAGATGCCGGGCATCATCGAAAGCCAGGACTCCCGACACGTCCCCGATTCGCGTTCGCGGGAGGTCCGCGCGTATCTTGCAAAGCTGCTCCTCACGCAACATTTTTCCGCAGCGAGCCGGCGCGGCCAACTCTTGGAATACCTTGTACAGCACACCCTTGCCGGAGACGCCGACAAGATCAATGAGTATGCCATCGGACTCGATGTTTTCCGCAAGCCTGCGTCGTTCGATCCGCGTATCGAGTCAGTGGTACGCACCGAATTCAGCCGACTACGCCAGCGACTCAAGGACTACTACGCGGATGAAGGGCTGCGCGACACAATCGCCATTGACTTTCCGCCGCGCAGCTACGTCGCGAACTTTGATTTTCGGGACGCAGCCTCAATTGCAGAACCCGAGCCCGCGCCGCGCATCGTTGAGATCAAAGCGAAACCCACACGCCCGGTCTCGCGCTATGGAGCCGTTCTCGTCGTGACTGGCCTCGCTGCATTGGCGCTCGCTGGAACCATGCTGTGGCGTCAGCATACATCACATCTGCTGCCCAAGCAGGCGATCAGCGCGATAGTGGTGCTGCCGTTCCAGAATTACTCCCCCGATCACCAGGACGATTACATTGCGGACGGAATGACGGAAGAGCTGACCAACGATCTTGCGCAATGGCACGATCTGCGCGTGGTTGCCCGCACCTCGGCATTCGCCTTCAAGGGCAAAGGCGAGGACGTGCGGCAGATTGGCCAGCAACTGAGCGTGGATACCGTGCTCGAAGGCAGCTTCACGCGCCAGGGCGACCACGTTCGCATTACGGCCCAACTGAATCGCACGGCGGACGGCTATCACCTTTGGTCGAAGTCCTACGAATCGCAGGACAAGGACCTGCTCGCCGTGCAGGAGGAGGTGGCCACATCGATCACCGATGCCATTCGCCAGTTGCGTGGCGGCACACCGCCCGTGATTCATGCGGAGACCAAGCAGCCCGCAGGCGCACGACCTCTACATGCAGGGCGAGTACCAATACAACCTGCGCACGCCGCAGTCGGTTGAAAAGGCGGTTCAGCTGTTCAACCAGGCCATTGCTGCGGATCCCTCGTTTGCCCGCGCTTATCTTGCCATCGGGTATGCGGAGCTGGCGTTGTCGTCGCTGACCGTGGAGACCAACGCTGAGGCCAGGCCGCGGGTGCGGGCAGCTGCGCAAAAAGCAATCGAGCTCGACCCGAATCTTGGTGAGGCGCACGGCCTGCTTGCGCTCGTCGAGTGCATGTGGGAATGGAACTGGCCGCAGGCAGAGGCAGAGTTCCAGCGCGCGCTGGAGTTGGGCGCGAGCTCTGAAACACGCACCCGCTACGGCTGGGCCCTGGCCGCGCACGGGCGCTTCAATGAGGCTCATAGGCAAACTCGCGTGGCCGCCGAGGAAGATCCTCTCTCGGAGACGCCGCCATTCGACGAATTTTTTGCGTTCAACTTTGAGCGCGATGTGACCGGCGAAAAGAAAGCCCTGCACCAGATGCTGCAGATCTCACCCAACTTCTTTGGAGGACATGCGCTCGGTGTCGTTGCGGCCGTCCAGCAGCAGGACTGCGTCACCGCGCATGCTGAAGCGGACTGGCTCGAAAAGACCTACCCAACCATACCGGGCACTCAGTCAACACGTGCCTTTGCGGCAGCCTGCTCGAATGACAAGACGCAGGCGCTGAGCCTGTTGAAAAGAATGGCGACGATGCACGCGCCTTTTTATCAGGCAGCCATCACCTACGCGCTTCTCCACGACAAGGAAAACGCCATCGACCAGCTTCGCCGGTCGGCCGATGCGCACGAGGGTCAGATCATCTACCTGAAATACGATCCATTCTTCGACGAGATCCGGGCCGATCCTCGCTACGTAGATCTGGAAAAACGCGTCGGCGTATTTTAGTCGGGCTGGAGTTGGGTTGGGCGGTTGTGGTGCCGCGGTCCCTTGATGGATGTGTGGAAAATGGTTGTGCTAGCGGTCACAGCGTGCCTCTTAGAAATTGTTAATGATTCAGGCAAGCAGAAATAGCCAAACGTAGATTGCGTCAAAATGGCCTGGCAACGGCGATGGAGATGCTGCATGTTTTTATTTAATTGAGTTCCATTGCGCCTTGGCCCCAGAAAGTTCTTCAACCAAATCCAATTCCATCGTGAGCGGCTGGTTTCAAGAGGCCAGAGTGCCCCTTTTGTTCGCAGAATGCGTTCTCGATGGAACAGGAGCGAAGCGAAGATCCACGGGGCCTCCAGATGAAAAAGTTAGCAATCAAGATCATGAGTCTCGCGCTCGGGGCGGGGTTTGCACCGGCTATGCAGCAGATGCAGAGGCCGATTTACGAGCAGGCATCGGCGAATGTGGCGTCCCCCGGTCTGGCTGTGTCCTCCAATCTTCAGGGGGCCGCCCTGCATCCGATGACCGAGGAGACGGCCTTTTACTACAGAGTCGCGATCTCGGGCCATCCTGAATCATTTGTCGAAGATTACGCCAGGGACTTCGAAGGCGGCAATTCATTGCCTGCGATCAATGACGAGTTTGAGCATGCGCGCTACCGCGCCACGGTCCGAACAAAGCTGTTGGCAGAAGTGGAGAAAATCGACTTCAAGCAACGATTCACCTTCGTCTGTCCAGTGAGGCTTGGAGCGTACTCCTTCTCGGAACGCGCATTCCCGCTTGAACTGGACCGAGGGCAAGGCGGCCTTGCTTATTTCGGCGATTTCTCGGGTAGCTTTGGTGTCGGGGTGAATCCTTTTGTTGCCGGAAAGCCGGTGAATCTGTCGAGCATTTACTGGTCGCTCCCCATGTCGGAGGGCGAGGGCAGCGACCTCGTCCGGGCCCGGCCTGACCGGGGCGTCACGATGAAAGTGGTCTACTCGGTGACAAGAAAGCAGGAAATGCTGGGCAACCGGTCTTACCTGGCGCCGCTGATCGAATCCGTGGAGATTTTCAGTGACGAGAATCTGACAAAAAGGCTCGGAGTGCTGAGCATTGCTCATCGCGATGACGGGCGTGAAGGACTCTAGGCACTCGAAGAGGGGATTGGGGAGGAACTGGGCGCAAGGTCAAAGTGCCTGCGTGCCCGCTCCGCTTGCTTTGCCAATCCATTTGTTGAGAGCTGTCGCGAGCACAAGCAGAAAGAAGATGTAAAGCATACTCAGGTCGCGCAGCTCGCCGGGCGAGCAAAAAAGCAGATAGAGCGGAATGTTGATGGCTGCCGCAATTTGCGAGTGACGCTGGATCACGCCGGGCAGACTCTGCCAACTACGCGACACGGTCCATGCAAGAAGGGTCAGGGGGACAAGGGTAAATGCCTTCAGCATCGGCACCCCGTACGTCATCTCCGTTCCCAGAACGAAATCGCGCACATGCATAAAATAGTTCAGTTGATCGCGCCAGTGCACCTCCAACGCCCCTCCGGGATTGTGCGCGAAGCGGAGATGGATGGGATAGTAGACCGCGAGGCACATGAGACCGAGGACTGAAATGGCCAGCCAGGCGCCAAGGCGGGAACTCCGCTGCCTGAAGAAGGGAAAGAGCGCGGGAAGGAAAAAGAGGAACGACTCTTTGTTCCAGGCGCCGAGGGCGGCGATGGGAATCACCCACCACCAGCGGAACCTGAGCGCAACCCAGACGGCCAGGGCAAGGAATGCGAGTTCCGGATAGTCGTAGAAGAAGCCGCCACCGCTTTCGATATAAGGAACCAGCAGGATGACAAGCACCGGGGCAAAAACCGCAGCCGGGGGCGGAAGGTCCAGCGTCTGGCAGACGAGATGCATAGCGTAGACCGCAAGCAGCGCGAAAAGAAAGGTGGCGCTATAGACGATCACATAACGGAAGAAATAGACAGGGTTCTCGGCGGTCGTGGATTCGAACAGCGCTTCGATGTGCGCCTGCGGGCCGCCGCCCTGGTAGTTATACAACCAGGTCTTGAACGATTGCGGAACGGCCCGGTCGATGGCGTTTGCGGCAGTGGGGATCATTTGCCGGTAAACGAAGGGCCGGTATGCTGTTCCGTCGACCATCATTTCAAACTGGAATCGATCATTTTCTCCGGCGACGCCGTCCTCGCTGAAATGCCATTTGTCGTAATAGCCGTTGAAGGAGACGGATGCGGCCACGAAGAAAAGCGCAAACAAACACGCCCGGTAATACAGCGCGGCTGCAAAGGGCTTTTTAACCATGGCGCGATCTGGCCTCTCTATGTGGGGATCAAACCAATATACCTTGATTCCTGAGCCTTCGCGTTCGCAATCAATGCAGGCACAGAGCCTGCTGCGCGGGGCAGAAACTCTCAATGTCCCGGAGCTTGGTTTTCCCGCGGGTGTCCTCTAGTCGAAGCGGTCACTTGGCCTTGGCCGGGCGATTCGCTGCCACCGCAGCGTACCGATACAGGATGAAGACCAGCAAAGCTGCCGCTGCGAGCAGATAACTCTGAATGAAATTCCAAATCGAGTCTGCGGCCAGGTTTGTGAACATGAAGATATTGCTCGCCAGCATATAGGAGATGGCCACAAGGATCAGACCATGTCGGCGAGGCCAGGAGCCCATGAGAAGCGCAAGAACGCAGGCATAGAACGAAACCATGATCCCGTAATGGTGCTCCCAGGCAATCGGCGACGCCATGGTAATGAGCAGGGCAGCGGAAAGGTAGTTGATGAGGAGCGACTTCTCATCAGTCTTCGTGCGGCCCGCAAAAAGGGCGAACCCAATCATCAGGGCAGACGTAAGGACTGTTCCCCAGTAGACCAGTGGATTGAAGGGTGGAAAGTCGTGTTCCAGCCATTCGGTATTGTTGCCGATGTGAAACATGCGGGCCAGCAACCCATTCATGGATTGATTCGCATAAAACGACTCGCCGTGAGCGGACAGAAAAGACAATACCGACAGATAATCGATTTGGTTCTTCAGGCCATACTGGTACACCGAGAGCGATTCCACCACTGCGATGGTCGCGGCGCACCCAATCAGGAATCGGCGACGGCCGCGAAGCAGCGCCCAGACCAGCAAGAGCACCAATTGCGGTTTGAAAGCCACAATCAGGCCAACCAGGATGCCGGCTACAGCCTCATACCCGCATACCCAGGCGAGAACTGAGCCCGCGAAAAGAAACGTAAGCCAGGTTTGAATGTTGCCGAGAACAAATCCTTGCGTCAGTGGATAAAAAGTCAAAGTCATGAAGCTGAGCAGGCCAGCCTGCAGAACCAGATCAAGGGTACCGAGTTGGCTCTTCATCGCCGCATTGAACTTTCGCAACGCCAGCAGATACGTAGCCGGCACGATGGCAGCAAGAAGAAAGATCGAGATCCAGGAGATCCTGTTGAGTGTGTCGATGGATATTGAGTCGCCGGACAGATGGTCCATCAGGTCAAGTGCAAGCAGGCTCGAAGGAGGGTACTGGAATTTGATCTTTTGTGCGAAGAAAATAGCCTGATAGAGAGGCTTGGCTCGATCGCTGCTCATTTGGTCCAGGGCAGCCTGCATGGGTGTCCATGAATCGTCTTCAGCCTGTCCAAGCAGGAATTCCCTGGCGTACAACGAGGTGGTCGCCGGCCGAAAATCCCTGGGAGCGAGCCGATGGATCGCCGCAGAGATACCGAAGAAATTTACAGCCGCAAAAATGGCGAGCGCCGCGGTGGTTCGATGAGGCCAGCGGAAGCGAGCCATTTCCTGGTACCTCGGCATGAATTGTAGCTGTTCGTATTCGGATTCCGGCGTGAGTTGCCGAATGCTGACGGCATTTTTCTTCAGGCCGGCAGCATCGGTGCAACCAGAATCGCGGGTGGACTCGAGGCGGGAGTTTACTTTGGGAAAGCGGCTGAACCATCGGAAACAATGGTGAGCTCGGTGCGGCTCGAACGCACGACCCACGCCTTAAAAGGGCGTTGCTCTACCAACTGAGCTACGAGCTCGTTCAAGGCCGCTTCTTCAAAGCTAACACAGGCCCCGCCTTGCCGCTCGCGAGTGCGGTCTTACTGCGCGCGAGTGTGGCCTTGCCGCTTGCGGGTGCGGCCGCGAATGGGATTTGCCCCGAGATCATTCTTGCGGGCGTCCTCTATGCGGGAACCGGGCCCCTGCCCGGGGGAAAGGCTGGCGGAGAAAAAGCTTGAGGGGCAGGATCTAGGCTCCAGCGGGGTACCCTCACACGAAAGTACCATGGTAATCAGATCGCTTTCAAATGTAATTACCGGCAGGGGATGGAATCGCGCAACGCGCACAAAATGGGATGTTTCTGCTCATTCCCATGACGGGAAAGTGTTAGAGGCCCAACCGTGCAAGTGTTATTGTTCTGTCAACAGCGAGCGACTACGATTCCTGTTGAGGATATCCTCCGATTTTTTTGAAGTCCGTCTGGGCCTTCCACTACTTAGATACAAATTCGTAGATTGATCCGGCGAGGGACACAGGAAAGGCGCGGAAGGTACCGGGGTGACGTATGACTGATCGTAGACCGCCGTACGACCAGAATGAGACGCCTGACGATGTAGCGACGCTTTATTCCTGGGCCAATCTGCACGGCGCAAAATACCGTGACTTTTCCGCATCGCGGGCACAGACGCGGGAACAGGTCAGGCTGCGCGTACAGCAGGCGCTGGAAGCCGAGCAGTCTGCCGCGACCCAGTCCCAGCCGGCCACGTCCCAGCCTCAGACCTTTGATCCTCACCCGTTTCAGTCCGAACCGGGCGAGTCGCAGCCGTTTCAGTCGCAGCCGTTTCCGCCTCAGACCTTTCAAGCCGAGCAATCGCATGCGGCCCAATCTGGCTTCCAGCCGTCCCTGGCTGATCTCTCCCACATCGATCACCGCACAGAAGCCGACCGCGCCGCGGAGGTGCAGCGGCTGGCCGAAACAGCGCGTGCCGCGGAAGAGGCCCGGCAGGCCGAACTGATCGCGCAATATGCCGCAAGGAAAGCCGCCGAGCAAGCCGCGCATCAAGCCGCGCAGCGGGAACAGGCAAGGCTGGCTGCCGAGCAGGCCGCGCAACAGGAATGGGCGCGCCTGGCCGCCGAGCATGCCGCACAGCAGGAACAAGCGCGATTGGCAGCCGAAAATGCCGCGCGGCAGGAACAGGCGCGACTGGCCGCCGAGCAAGCCGCGAAGCAGGCAGCCGCACAAGCAGCCGAACTTGCAGCCAGTCAGGAATCGGAGCGTGCCGTCCACGAGGCAGCGCTGCAGGCCGAGGCAGCGCGCGAGGCGCTTGCGGCACAATGGGCCGCGCAACGGACCCAGGCCGCACCGCCGGCTGCATGGCAACCGGCGCAGGCTGCACCATTTCCGGCTTTTTTGGCTCCTCATCCCGAAGCCACGCCCGCCCCGGCATCGCAGTACGATTACCCGGCTTACGCGCATGCGCCGCAACAAAGGCCGGCCGCGAGCCAGCCGCCGCAGCCTCCGCTTCGCGAAGAGAGTTACGAAACGCGCGAAACCGCCCGCACTCAGCCCTGGGCCCAGAGCTGGCCGGAGCCCGAGGCGCAGGAGCCCGTTGAGCGTCCTGCCTGGCTCACGCCCGATCGGCCCGACTTTCCCGCTCAACCTGCCGTGCCGCATGCGCCCGAAGATACCCTGCAAGGCTCCCGCGACCGGCTTACCTCACGCTGGTATGCGCTTCGCGGCGTCTTTGAAACACAGGGCACTCCCCAAGAAGCTCCCGCTCCGGCTCCAGCGCGGGCTCCGGTTTTGGCCCTCTTCTCATTGGCCGGTGGCGTGGGCAAAACCAGCCTCGCGGCCACCATGGGACGAGCGCTTTCCTCGCGAGGCGAACGGGTTTTGCTGGTGGATACGGCGGCCTACGGACTGCTGCCGTTCTTCTTTGGCGCGCACGATCAGCGCCCCGGACAGTTGAGAACCTTCAGCCCTCCCGGTACCAGCACGGATGCACCTATCCAGATGGTGACCATCGATCCGGACGGGCTGGGAGCTGAATCGAGCAACCAGGAAGCCCTGTGCGCCGAGATCGGCAAGTATTCACGAGGCGTAAGCCGGGTGATTGTTGATCTGGCCACGGCCTCGGGCGCCACCACCCGCCGCGTGCTGAAGATGGCCCCGCTGGTGCTGGTCCCCATGGTCCCCGACATGAATTCGGTGGTGAGCGTCAGCTCCATCGACAGCTTTTTCCAGCACAATCCAAACCCCGCCATGAAGCCGGCCATGCCGTATTACCTGCTTAATCAGTTTGACCCCTCGCTTCCGCTGCACCTTGATATTCGCGAGGTGCTGCGCGAGCAGTTGGGTGACCGGCTTCTGCCGTTCGTGGTGCGCCGCTCTCCGGCGGTGAGCGAGGCGCTGGCCGAGGGCATGACGGTGATGGACTACGCACCAAGCTCCAGCGTAGCTGAGGATTTTGGAACCCTTGCCGGATGGGTCAAGACGCAATCCGCATCCGCGAGCAGCAGTTATCGTGGAGTCCGCTGGAGCGAGAGATGACGGCATCGGGCCTTTGGCAGGACATCGGGGCAGGGGAGAACTTCTTTACCCGCCTCTTCCGTTTCATCTTCCTGCTGGCAGCCGCGGCGGCATTCTGTTTCCTCGCCATTCTTCCGCTCACCTGGCCGCAGCAGGCGGTCCTGGGCACGATCAGCCTGCTTATGGCCCTGGCCATGGCTTCGAGTTCCGATTCCTACCTGGTCACGCTCACCCTCATGATGATGTCGATGTTCTGTACCTTCCGGTACGGGTACTGGCGCGTGATGCAGGTGGTCCAGTTCTTTCGGGACCCGTCCACCCACTGGGGCGCTCTCGACGTATTTTTCATCCTCTGTCTGCTGGGGGCCGAGGCTTACGCCTTCATGATTCTTTTTCTGGGCTACTTCCAGACCATCTGGCCGTTGCGCCGGGCGCCGGTTTCACTGCCTGAGAACACCGAGGAATGGCCGCACATCGACGTTCTGATCCCCACCTACAACGAGCCGCTCGATGTGGTGCGCTACACGGCGCTGGGCGCGTTGAACATGGACTGGCCTGCCGACAAGATACACGTCTACATTCTTGACGACGGCCGTCGCAAGGAGTTTGAACGCTTCGCATTCGAGGCCGGGATTGGCTACAAAACCCGCGCTGACAACGCCCACGCCAAGGCGGGCAACATTAACACCGCGCTCAAAACCCTCACTTCGCCGCTGGTGGCCATCTTCGATTGCGACCACGTGCCCACCCGCAGCTTTCTGCAGATGACCGTGGGCTGGTTTGTGCGCGATCCCAAGCTGGCGATGCTGCAGACGCCCCATCACTTTTATTCGCCCGACCCTTTCGAGCGTAACCTCGAACAGTTTCGCGTGATCCCCAATGAAGGCGAGCTGTTTTACGGCGTAGTGCAGGACGGCAACGACTTCTGGAACGCATCGTTTTTCTGCGGCTCCTGTGCGGTGCTGCGCCGCGCCGCCCTCGACGACATCGGCGGCATTGCGGTGGAAACAGTGACCGAGGACGCGCATACTTCGCTGCGCATGCAAATGAACGGGTGGGGCACAGCTTACATCAACATTCCCCAGGCGGCGGGGCTGGCTACCGAGCGGCTTTCAGCGCATGTGGGCCAGCGCATCCGATGGGCCCGCGGCATGATCCAGATCCTGCGCACCGACAATCCGCTTTTTGCGCCAGGCCTCACGTTTGCGCAGCGGCTGTGCTACTTCAACGCCATGTGCCACTTTCTCTACGCGGTGCCGCGGCTGATCTTCCTGACCGCGCCGTTGATCTACTTGCTGCTGAATCACACCAACATCCCCGGATACTGGGCGGCGATCCTTGCCTACGCGCTGCCTCACCTCACGCTTTCAAACGTGACCAATTCGCGCATCCAGGGCGAACACCGGCACTCGTTCTGGAACGAGATCTACGAGACCGTTCTTTCGCCTTACATTTTGCTGCCTACGATGATGGCGCTCATCAACCCGCGGTTTGGCAAGTTCAACGTGACCTCAAAAGGCGGCATCGTCAAGCGCACATTCTTCGATACGCGCATTGCGCAGCCATTTCTCATCATGCTGATGTTCAACATCGCCGGCCTGCTGGTAGCCATTCCGCGCTTCCTCATCTGGGATCGGGAGCGGCCGGGCACGGTGCTGATGAACGTGATCTGGTGCATCTTCAACATCATCATTCTGGGTGTATGCACAGCCGTAGCGCGCGAGCTGAGGCAAGTGCGCACCACGGTCCGCATCAATGTGGTTTCGCCCGTGGTGGCGCGGCTGGCTGACGGCGCCTCGTTTGCCGGGGAGACGATCAACCTGTCGCCGGGTGGCAGCAGCATCCGGTTCAAGCAACCGTTGCAGCTGAGCCCGCAATCCAGGGTGCGCCTGGCCTTCCCATCGCCCGCCGCCGCCACTGAATTGCCCGCCTCCGTCGTCGCCTCTGAAGGAGACATTTTGCGGGTGCACTTTGAAGGTCTTTCGATTGCCGAAGAGGAAGTATTGACCATGGTGCTTTATTCACGAGCGGATTCATGGCTGGGCTGGGGCGAATCGCGCGAGAGCGACAATGTGCTCAACAGCCTGGGCCGCATCTTCCAGATCTCCATGCACGGGCTGGCACAGACGTTCCGCGCGTTGTTCACCGACCGGAACAAGGAGGACAGGCCTTCGAATACGCTTTCGATTGCCCGCACTTCAGTGCTCCTTCTGATCGCGGCACTGCTGTTGGGCGGCGCGCAGGGTATGCTTGGCCAGGCAGCGGCGGGCCCGCAAAATCCCGCGGCAGCCGCGCAGAATGCGGCAATTACGCCAGGCCATTATCAGGACACATTTACCCTCAATGACGCCGGTTCGCCGCAGATTGAGATGCACGGCATCGACAGCCTGCACAGCATCTATTTCACGCTGCCTGAAACTCACGTCGTGCGCACGGCAAAGATTCACGTCTACTACGCTTTTTCTCCGAGCCTGCTTCCGCAGTTGTCGCACATCAAGCTCATTCTGAACGGAACGCTATTCGCCACCATCCAGCCCACACCCGGACAGGTGGGCGGCTCCGACAGCCGCGACGCGGAGGCGGATTTCGACATTCCAACCGATCTGCTGGTTCACAACAACACCCTCACTCTCGAGTTCATCGGGCACTATACGATGGTGTGCGAAGACCCGGCCAATACTACGTTGTGGGCGCGGGTTCACCGCAATACGTTCCTCGACATTCGCGGCGACCTGCTGCCTTTGGCCGACGACCTCAAGCAGTTGCCGCAGCCGTTTCTCGATCCCGCCGTCATCCAGCCGCCGAGCGTGCCCATCGTCTTTGCCGCGCAGCCTTCCTACAAGGCGATCCAGGCCGCGGGCATCATCACCAGCTATTTCGGCATGATCTCTGAGAACCGCGCGGTGCGTTTCCCGGTGCACATCGGCGCCATCCCCGCTGGCAACGCCATCGTCATCGCCGAAAACGCTTCAAGCCTGCCCGCTAGCCTCGGGCTGCCCACCGTGAATGGACCCACGGTGGCCATGCGCACCAATCCGTCTGATCCATACAGCAAGCTGCTGATCGTGGCCGGCGGGACCCCTGACCAACTGGTAGTTGCGGCCCAGGCCGTGGCTCTGCACAGCGACATGCTTGCCGGGGCGCAAACCGGGATCGATGCGTTCAAGCTTCCGGAACGGCAGCCGGCCGATGGCGCGCCGCGCTGGGCGCGCACTGACCAGAAGATTGCCCTGTGGGATTACGCCTCCTCCGACCAGTTGCAGGGCGATGGCACTGCACCGCTCAACGTTTATTTCCGCATTCCGCCCGACATTTTTTACGACGACCGGCCCAATGCCGTTCTCCATCTCGTATATCGCTACAACTCGATTCCCATCGGTCCCATCTCGAGCATGCAGGTGCGCGTCAACGATGCCTTTCTCGGCTCGCTTCCGCTGCTTCCCGGGCAGGAAGCCTCACGCAAGATGGAAACAGAAGTATCAGTGCCGGTGGTCAATCTGCGCCCCTTCTCGAACTCGCTCTCATTCGACTTCACCTTCCAGTTGCTGAAGAAGGGAGGCTGCCAGGATACAACGCCAATCAACATGCAGGGCGCAATCCTGCGCGATTCGTATATTGACCTGAGCGGCTATCCGAACTACACACCGCTGCCCAATCTTGAGCTGTTTGCGAACGCCGGATACCCATTCACGCGCTATGCCGACCTGGGCGAGACCAAGGTCGTGCTACCCCATGAACCCCTGGCGCAGGAGATTGAAGCCTTCGTCACGCTGATGGGCCACTTCGGCCGCCAGACCGGTTTTCCAGCGTTGCGCGTGACCGTCGACGGGCCGGATGCTTTGCACGCGGGCGCCAACTCGGACTTTCTGATCATCGGCACAGGGAACGATCAGCCCGCATTTGCGAAGCTCGGCGGCGACCTTCCCGTTTCGCTCGGAAGCGGCCAGATCCAGGTGCACGATACGCAGGGCTTCTTCTCCCCGCTCCATCATGCGTGGTGGAAGCTGGGCTCAAAAGAGCACACTGAATCCGGCGACCTGACCGCCTCCGGCGTGCCCGACGCCGTGATTGAAGGCATCGAGTCGCCGTACGATCCCGGCGGCAGCCGGAGCATCGTGGCCATTCACCTCCGCGATGGGGATAATTTCGAGCCCTTCCTGGACACCTTCATGAAGGTGCAGCAGTCGAGCGATGTTTCCGGGTCGGTGGCCGTTCTCCACGGAACCCAGTTTCAGTCCTTCAGGATTGGTTCCGGCGTGTATCACGTAGGTTCTGTGCCGTGGTGGGTGAGGCTCGAGTTGTGGCTGCGCCAGGTGCCGTGGATCGTTGCGGTCATCGTTCTGATTCTGGCTTTCCTGGTTGCCGTTTGGACCCGCCAGTGGCTGCGTGGCAGAGCCCGGGCCCGCCTGCGGATGATCGAAGACTAAATCGGAACATAATTTCAATTGAGCACCGGCAGGGTGCGACTGGTGGTTCTCCTTTGCGAGGGAACCACCCGGCGCGCCCTGACGCCGTTTATCCTTAGAGGTTGTTCTGCAAGAAGCTGAGGCCGGAACCTTCTCCGGCTTTGAAACCGGATCGCCACCGCAACCAAGTAGTTGGAGAACGCAAGCGATACACCCTGGAACATCCCGCGCGGGGAAGCGTTTGTTGCCGCTCCTGGTGCTGCTGATGGTGTGTGCTACCGGTGGCTGCAAGCAAGGTCCTTGGACGCTGTGGAACGCGTACGAAGCCCGCTTCATCGATCCGCAAGGCCGCGTCTTTGATCCCCAGGGAGACCAGCACACCACGTCGGAAGGGCAGGCGTACGCGCTCTTCTTTGCCCTTGCGGGCAACGACCGCGCCCAGTTTGATCGCGTGTTGAGCTGGACACAAATGAACCTCGCCAGGAACGATCTGACTGCCAACCTGCCGTCCTGGCTTTGGGGCAAAGACAAGGACGGCGCATGGAAGACCCTCGACGCGAACTCCGCCTCAGACGCCGACCTCTGGATGGCCTATACGCTGGTGGAGGCCGGCCGCCTGTGGAACGCGCCCCTCTACACCAGCCTGGGCAAGGGAATGATGGCCCGGATTGCCGCCACTGAAGTGGCCGATCTGCCCGGCTTTGGGCTTATGCTGCTTCCAGGCGCAACGGGCTTTGTCCATCAGACCACCCTGGCCAACCAACCGCAGCTGTCCAGCCCGGAAGCGGAGGCCGAGCCTGCGCAGCACAAAACAGGCAGGCACAAGAACGAGCCTCTCCCGCTTCCAGCCAGCCACGCCGCACCCGCCCAGACGTTTCTGGTCAACCCCAGTTATCTGCCTCCATTTCTCTTCGCGCGGCTTGCATCGCTCGATCCAGCCGGACCATGGCGGCGGATCGGCGCCAACATCCCGTTGCTGCTCAGCCAAAGCGCGCGCCACGGCTTCGCGATGGACTGGGTGGAGTATGTGCCCGGCGACGGATTTCACCCCGTAACGGAGCAGCAACCCTCCGGTATGGCGACCGAGGGGCCGGGCGGCAGCTATGACGCGATCCGCGTCTACCTGTGGGCAGGAATGACGGCCCCAGAAGGCGGGACGCGCAAAACCGTTCTCGAAGCGATCCCCGGCATGAGCGTATACCTTGCCGATCATGGTGCGCCCCCTGAAAAGGTCAGTGACCAGGGTCTGCCGTTGGCGCAAGATGGACCTGTGGGATTTTCGGCGGCCGTGCTGCCCTATTTGAAGGCCTACCCGGGCCTCACGCGGATTTTTGCCCAGCAGAGAGTCCGCTTGAGCCAGTTAAGGGATGGGTCTACGGGTTTGTACGGCAAAGACTTAACGTATTACGATCAGAATCTTGCCTTGTTCGCCATGGGATTTCTGGACGGCGTGATCCAGTTTGGCCCCGGGGGTGAACTGAAAGTAGAATGGAAACGCAGATGAACCACGGCTGCGGGGCTTGGATGCGGTTTTCGATTGGTTTGAGTTGCCTGCTTTTGGCGCTCCAGTTGGGTCTCGCCCAAAATAAGCCTTCGGCTGGTCCTTCCGCATCTCCCCGAACCGCCCTCGTAGATAAAGCCCGTGCCCTTGAATCGCGCGGACGGCCCGACATGGCCGTTCAACTGTGGCAGCAGGTTTTGCTCTCGGAACCCAATAATGCTGAAGCCCTGGCCGGCCTCGCACGGGACTACAAACTCATGGGAGCGGCAGACAAGTCCGACGAGGCGCTGGGCCGTTTGCGCCGCGAGCATCCCAGCGACCCGAACATTGCCAAAATCGCGGCCATGACGAGCACCGAGGGCGAAAGCAGCGAGTTGCGCAAGGCCGGGGAACTGGCGCGCCAGGGCAAAGCCGACGAGGCCATCCGCATCTACCGCCAGCTCTATGGCGACCATCCCCCCGACAGCGACGTAGGCATGGCCTACTATCAGACGCTCTACGCAACCAATACTGGAAAGGCCGCCGCAGTGACCGGCATGCGTGCGATGGCCGATCGCAACCCTGGATCGGCGCCCTTCGCAATCGCGTTGGGCACCATGCTGACGTACGATGCCCGCACCCGCGCCGAGGGCATCCGCATTCTTGAGGCGCACCCACAGGACGCGGACGCGCAAGCCGCTCTGCGTAAAGCCCTGCTGTGGAACGCGGCCAATCCCACTTCAGCCGCGGAATTGCGCCAATACCTCAAGCAACATCCACAGGACACTGAGGTCGCCGGGAACCTGAGGACAGAAGAGTCCAAGCTCGCGCAGATGCAGTCGGGCATTGCGCGCACACCGGAGGAGCGCGCGGCCTTTGCCGCTCTCAACGCGCACCGGCTCGACGATGCTCAAGCCCGCTTCACCGCGCTGCTTGAAGCCGATCCGAATAACGGCCGGGCCGCGGCCGGCATGGGCTTCCTGCGCATGCAGCAAAAGAACTTTGGCGCGGCCATCAGTTTTCTGTCGCAGGCCGAGCAGAACGGCTACAAGGCGAAGACCATTGACACAGCGCTGGCCACTTCGCGCTTCTGGTTCACGATGTCGGAGGCGCAGCAGGCCCTGGACGAAAACGACCTGGTGACGGCTACGGTGAAGTACCGCGCCGCGCTGGCCGTGAACGCGCGCAGCGCCGATGCGCTCAATGGCCTGGCCGGAACCCTCACCCGGGAGCAACAGTATCCGGCGGCTGCTGAAGTGTATGAGGAACTGATCAAGCTCGAACCTTCGAGGCCGGACGGATGGCGCGGGCTGTTCCTCTCCTATGCTCGCGATAACCGGAACCAGAAGGCGCTCGCCACCACGGCGCGTTTTCCGGCCGGGGTTAAGTCCGCGCTCACGCGCGACCCTGAGTATCTGCGTACGCTGGACATCCTCTATCAGGCCGAGGGACGCAGCGGCGATGCGGAGCGCGTGCTGGCCCAGGCTCTCACGCTGCCGTTCCCTGACAGTGGCTCAACACTCAAGGCCGATACCAAGCTCCAATACGCCGGCATCCTGATGGCCGCGAAGCATTACGATCAGGCAGCCGCGCTCTACGTGCAGCTGGTGACGGACAATCCCGCCAGCGTCTCGGCGTGGATGGGGCTGGTGAGCGCGCATCACGAGATGGGGCAGGATACGCTGGCCATCGGCGACGTTGAGAAGATGCCTCCGGCCACCTACGAGGCGTCACTCGCCGATCCCGGATTCCTCTCGATGTTGGGCGCCATCTACCAACAGGGCAACCAGTATGAAGTTGCGCAGGGCCTGCTGGAGCGTTCAGTCAAGCTGCAGACAGCGGCCGGCGGCCAGCCCACCGTGGCTCTTCAATTGCAATTGGCGGGCATTTATCTGCTTCGGAACAACACCGACCAGGCCTACGCCCTGTATCAACAAATACTGCAGAAAGATCCGAATCGCATTGATGCGTGGAGGGGTCTCATCTCCACTCTGCAAGCCACCAACCGCAATGCTGACGCGTTGCAGGAGATTGCCCAGATTCCAGCACCGGTGCGCAAGCAGCTTGAGAACGACATCGAGTTTGAGCAGACCGAGGCCGGCCTCTACGCTGCCGCCGGCGATCTGGCCCACGCCACGGACTACATGAATAGGGTGCAGGCTCACTACGTCAAGCTGAAGACCCTGCCGCCTCCGAGCGTCGATGTCGAGAACGCGTGGCTGCTTTACAACACCGGCAACGACCGCGCCCTTTATCTGTCGCTGATGCGCATTGGCGGCCGCAACGATCTAACGGCCGCTCAGCGGGAAACGGTCCAGGACATCTGGGCCAACTGGAGCGTTCGCCGCGCCGCCGCAGCCATGGACAATGGCGACGTTCGACGCGCCGTGGACATACTGGATGCGGCCAACCAGGCGTTTCCTGACAATCTCGCGGTACGCAAGGCCGTGGCCGGCGGGTACGCGCGCATCGGCCGGTCGCGTGAAGCTCTCAAGCTCTTCAAGACGGTGCCCATGCAGGATGCGTCTTCAGGAGACTTCCAGGGCGCGATTGGCGCGGCGCTGGCGGCCAATGACAAGACGCAGGCCGAAGTCTGGCTGCGCCAGGCACTCGAGCGCTTCACCAACGATGCGGCTATTCTCGGGCTCGCGGCGCGGTACGAGCAGGCACGCGGCGACAATCAGCGCGCGGCCGACTACTGGCGCGCCTCGCTGGCGGCCATGCCCGCGGCCAGCCCGGTGGACAAGCTGGCGCACGAGCTCGACAATCCCGAGCAGGATACCCGCGCGCATCGCGCCGTCACCGCGCAAGATCTGCATCAGCTGCTCGACCCCGACAACGAGCCATTTGCGAAGACGACGCATGTTCCGCCGCTGCCCGCCTACGGACCCGATCCTTACAACGGTCAGGCACCGCTGGTGCTCGCTCAGCCACAGCCGCAATCGTCGAACCAGCAACAGCGCGGGGTTCCTTATACCGCACCAGCTCCAAGCGGAGCGCATTATCTGGCTCCCGATCCGTCGGCGAACCGATCCAATCCGGCGGTGACGGTGATTCCGTCGACACAGCCGCCCGACCAGCAGCTCTTCCATCAGCAGTCGTTCACGATCAGTAACGCGCCGGTGGGCTCAGCCATAAGAAACGGCATGGTGATGCATGACGGCGTCTATCACCCTCCGGCCTCCGGCCTTGTGAACGGTGTTCTGCATGGCATTCTTCATTTCAAGCCGGAGCAGGGAAGTGGGACCCACGCATTGGCTCCGCGCGACGCCGTCTATCGCTCAGCCCTGACGAACGCGGCAGGCGCGACGTTGATTCAGGCGCAATACTCAGTTGGCGTTCAGGCCGTGCCCATCACGCCCAACGCGCCGCACTCCCAGGCTTCCGATGCGTACAAGGGCCTGATCTTCTCGCTCATGTCGGGCAACAAGAACACGGAAGCTCTCGATGAGCTCGCCAAGATCCCACCCGACGTGCGCCGCCAGCTTGAAGCCGACATCGAGTTCGTCCAGGGCATTGCCAGTCTCTATGTCGCGGTTGGCGATTCGGTCCACGCCACTGATTACCTGAATCGCGTGGAGGACTACTACCTCTTGCATCG
>Ga0224557_1000987_pt1 | contig 28988 bp, 31 predicted proteins | sample 714S31014metaG_FD_180677 | JGI IMG/M metagenome (GOLD analysis project Ga0224557, IMG submission 180677) | Peat soil microbial communities from Stordalen Mire, Sweden - 717 S3 10-14 | ecosystem: Environmental > Terrestrial > Soil > Wetlands > Peat | place: Sweden: Norrbotten County, Stordalen... | reverse complement strand
TTTTGAGTCCGCTGCGTCTGCCAGTTCCGCCATCCCGGCTTGCATGGTAGATGGCTGAAACTAGAGCTTAATTCAGTTTTCTTTTGTTGTCATCTGCGGCCGTTCTTTGGGCCGCACGGCGGCGGTGCCGTGTCTTTACCTACGAGGTTCCACCCGCGTCTGGTCTTCGCAACGAGTTGGTCGGCCCCGGCGGACGATTGTCGAACTTGATTGCAGACCGTGAGCGCCAACAGCTAGACTCTGGACGGCTCGGCTTCATTGTGGTGACGCGATCTTGCAATAAAGGCTCATGCCGCAACCTTCAAAAGCTTCTGAGTGACTCCGACTTCACATACAGCCTTCCATACAGCTCTTGGCGGGAATCCTTCTACATACTTGTGCCCGCGGCGGTTGCTTGGAGAAAGTAAAGGGTGTTGCATTGGCCGCAACTGGCCCGAGGAAAACACCTTTGGAGAATGTGCGCTGCTTACGCTGCAACCGGGAACTTGAATCCGGGCGGAAATTCGTAGCCATCTACATGTTCGCGCAAACGGTGGGAATCAAACCGCGGCAGAAATCGGGGGCGCAGCGAATTGTGTTCTGCCCGCAATGCTCGGTCTCGCTGGCGTTGGGGCTTTCGCCGGAGGGTGCCCTGAACGTCGCCGCGTGGGATATGATCCGCGATCTCGTCAGCTCCGATCCGGCGCTGAATCAAGCGGCGTGGGAGAACCTGCGCGGAACAGTCCGCTTGTTGGAGGCTGGCGAAGGCGTGGCCGAGCCTGAGCCGCGATCCGATGCGTGGGTGAACTTCAGCCGCGTCGGCTAGCGGCGGCGACTCATTGGGACGCCTTGCACGAATGCAAAAACACTAGAGACCGCGATGGCCGCGTCCAGCTTGGATACGTAGCAGCGCGGCCACAAGTGAATCGATCTCCTCGCAGGTGTTGTAGAGTGCCAGCGACGGGCGCACCGTGCTCTCTACGCCCATGCGCCGCAGAATCGGCTGAGCACAGTGGTGGCCTGAGCGCACCGCGATTCCTTCCTGATTGAGCGCGGCACCCACATCCTCGGTGCGAATGTCATCCAGAATGAACGAGAGCACGCCCGCCTTTTCACGAGCGGTTCCGATCAGCCGCAAACCAGGGACGGTGAGCAGACCCGCCGTGGCATAGTTCAGCAGTTCGTGTTCGTAGGCAGCAATGCTTTCCATGCCGACCTGTTCGACATAGTCGAGCGCGGCGCCGAGTCCGACCGCGTCCGCGATGTTGCCGGTGCCCGCTTCAAACCGGGCTGGAGCTGGCTGGTAGGTGGTCTTCTCGAAAGTGACGTCCACAATCATGTTGCCGCCGCCTTGCCACGGCGGGGTTTCGTCGAGCACGTCCGCCTTGCCATAAACTACGCCGATTCCAGTTGGCCCGAACACCTTGTGGCCGGAAAAACATAGAAGTCGCAATCGAGCGCCTGAACATCCGTCCGCATGTGAGAGACGGCTTGCGCACCATCGACCAGCACGCGCGCTCCGTGACGATGGGCCATCTCCACCATTTCGCGTGCTGGCGTGATCGTGCCGAGGGCGTTCGATACCTGGCTGAACGATACGATTTTCGTGCGCGGGCTCAGCAGCTTCTCGTACTCTTCGAGGATGATCTCGCCGCGATCGTTGACCGGCGCTACGCGCAGGCGCCCGCCTTTTTCCGAACACAGTTGCTGCCACGGCACGATGTTGGCGTGGTGCTCCAGCCATGTGATGACGATCTCGTCGTCTTTTTCGACATAGCGGTGGCCCCAACTCTTGGCGACGAGATTGATGCCCTCGGTGGTGCCGCGAACAAAGATGATCTCGCGCGTTGAGGAAGCGTTCATGAATCGGCGCGCCTTCTCCCGCGCGCTCTCATAAGCGTCGGTGGCTCGCGCCGCGAGCGTGTGGGCGGCGCGATGGATATTGGAATTCTCGTGCCGGTAGAAATACGACAAGCGATCAATCACCGCGTTTGGTTTCTGCGTGGTGGCGGCGTTGTCGAGCCAGATCAACTGCCGGCCATGAACTCGCTCCTGCAGGATCGGGAAATCCTGGCGGATCAGTCGCGGATCAAGCGGACGCTTGGCAACTCCAAGCTGCGCCGGTTCAAGATCCGGACGGAACTCGACGGTCTCGATTCCTGCGGGCAATGAAGCAGGCGGTGCAGTCTTGCCCCCATCGGGGACAGTGCCGGGAAATCCGGGAATCGTTGGAGTCAGAACGCCGGGAATCTGTGACGGAATTGCAGGCACACTCGCTGGGGAGGGAGGGTTCGTGGAAATCGACGAAGGCAGAACTGGAACGCCTGGAGGCGACTGCGCGCCGGGGACGCCGGGAAATGAAAACATCTCGCTCACGGACGGAAATGTTGAAGCTACACCCGGATACAAAGCTGTCTCCGCCTCATGCGAACCGTCAGCGGCCTGGGGAACTGCCAATGACGGAACAGTGGCCGGGATCGCCGGCGCGGGTCCCGGCAAGTTCGCAACCGGTAGAGTCGGAGGCGCGGCTGGAATCGTGCCGAGAGCAGGCTGAGACGCCGGTACGCTTGGCTGCGAAGTCGTCGCTTCCGGAACAGCGGGAACCGACGCTCCGGGAACGCGAGGAAATGAGAACACGTCGCTCAGCCCCGCAAAGTGCGGGTCCTCGGCCCATGGGTCCGTTCTGCTTCCCGCGGCATTAGCTGCCGGCGAAGAGGGAACTGCGGCCAAATCCGAGCCGCTCGGCGGCGCGGTCGGAGGCGAAGCAGGCGCTGCCGGAACGCCAGGGAAGGAATACATCTCCGCTGCGGGCGGAATCTGCGGCGCAGCGGCCCACGGCCCTCCGCTCTCCGCGGCGACAGACGACGAAGAGGCGGGCACCGCCGCCGGCGGAGCAGCGGCCCTGACTTGGGGAGCGAGTGGCAGCGCGCCCGCCAGCGAAGCGGCGATCGCGCGGAAATCGGCCTCATTCAGCGCGCTCGTGGGCGACGAAGGCGGCTGTGGTACTCCCGCGTTGGGCACTGCGGGAAAAGAAAACATCTCTCGCGGATAATCCGGCACCCCCGGCGGCGCGACGGGAATCGGCTCCGCCGCGTTGGGAGAGGGCGATGACAACGCCGCGTTCGCAGGCGAGGCCGCGCCCGGCAGCGCTGCGAAAAACTCGTTGGCGAGTTTTGCAATCGCTGCCGGATCGGGCACTGCCGACATCAAGGCGGAAACGCCCTGGTATTTCTTCGTACCTTCTTCTTGCGCGGCTTCTGGCGTGGAAGACGATGTCGGCGCGTCGGTTGCTACGCGATCACTTGTACTCGTGATATTGATCGACATTGACGCCCTCCAACACGCCGATTGCATCATCCGTAAGGACCGCAATCGAGCAATAGAGCGAAATCAGATATGAAGCAATCGCCTTGTGATTGATGCCCATGAAGCGAACCGACAGACTGGGCGTCACTTCTCCCGGAAGTCCCGGCTGGAACAACCCGATCACGCCCTGCTTCTTCTCGCCCGTGCGAATCAACAGGATGTTCGATTTCTCACCCTTGATCGCGAGCTTGTCCGAAGGAACCAGCGGGATGCCGCGCCACGTCAGGAATTGCGAGCCATAGAGGTTCACCGTCGGCGGTGGAACTCCGCGGCGGGTACATTCGCGTCCAAACGCCGCGATCGCACGCGGATGGGCCAGGAAAAAGCCCGGCTCTTTCCAGACTCTGGAGATGAGCTCGTCCATGTCGTCCGGCGTGGGCGCTCCCTTGCGGGTCTTGACGCGGTATTCCGAGGCAACATTATTCAGCAAGCCATACTCGGCATTGTTGACCAGTTCGTTCTCCTGGCGTTCTTTCACTTTCTCGATCATCAGGCGCAGCTGTTCGCGAATCTGGTCGTGCGGGCTGCGGTACAGATCGGAAATGCGGGTCTGCACGTCGAGCACGGTCGTGACTGCATTCAGCGTGTACTCGCGCGGTTTCTCTTCATAATCCACATAGATCTCGGGGAGATCGATCTCTTCATCGGGACTGCACTCAATCGTTCGGGTGCCGGGATGCGTGGGCTTCACTTTGTTGACGCGGTAGGTGCCGGCTTCGACGGGTACCCATGACAGGAAAGCGACCAGCCAGCGCGGCGTAATCGTCTCCATCATGGGGACGGTTTTGGTGACATTTGCGAGCTGGCGCGCCTGTTGCTCGCTCAGCGTATGACGGACTTCGGCTTTCTCAGCCATGGCAATTGCTCCTTAGGTAAATAGGGAAAGATTGTCAGAACGGAATATGCAGCGTTCGGTTAGCGGATGTTGCAAGAGCTTCAACTTTCTCTCTCGCGGCAGAAGTTAAGGCCAACCGCGGGACTCCAACAGAAGATTTGACGCGTCCACCTGCTTTTGTGTCAAGTGCAATTCCGGCTAAAGACCGAGTATGTAGATGGACATGATCATCAACGGCGCACCTGGCGGACCGCTACGCGCTTGCTGCCGCGCTGAACGCCCTGTAAAACTTCTTCTTCGCCCGGGCGCGAATCTCGTCGAGTTCCGCGTGCAGCCTTCTGATTTCGGCATCCAGTTCGATAAAGGTCAGGCACGGCGCCGTGATCAGCTTTTCCGCTTTCACTCCGGCGTAGTCTTCACTGGCGTTCTCTCTGGTGCAGACGCACGCGGACGGTTGCTTCGTTCTCGGGTCGCTCTCCAGATACACCAGATCGAAACTCGATGTTTCCATTATGCCGCAGATTATTGCACAAAGTGAACCTAATGTTGCAACAATTTTCTGCTTCTATGGACGTTCCAAGGAGGAACTCGGCGTCAAACCCTCCAGCGCAAGTCGGTTTGCGTGTTTCGTCGAGTTGCAGAAGCGATCCGTTTCTTGGGGTGTGCTGGATGTTCCCCTGTTGCAGAGCTTAAAGTGGCAGAAACACCCTACCCCAGCCGCCCAGACGCCGATTTGGCGCTTTGCCGATTCCTCCCCGCCCTCTATAATCTATATCTGTGCCATAGAGATACTTGGATAAAAACCATGAAGATCTCCCAAAAAGGGCTGTACGCGTTACAGGCTCTGATGATGCTGACCCGCCGCTATACCCAGGGCGCGATTCGAATTCGCGATATTGCCTACGAAGAAAATCTGCCGGAGAAATTTCTGGAACTGATACTGCTCGAACTGAAGAACGCGCGCATCGTCGAGAGTGTGCGGGGCGCCAAGGGCGGATACCGATTGCGCCGCGCGCCGTCGGAGATCCGGTTGAGTGAGATTGTCCGTTTGATTGACGGGCCACTTGCGCCGTTTGGCGATGCAGGGCAACTGCGTATTTTGATCGATCGCGATGCGGACCACCGCGCCCTCTACAAAGTGTTTCTGGAGGTGCGGGATGCAGCGGCCAGGATCCTCGATCAAACGACGCTGGCTGACCTCATCAGCCGTGGGCCTGCGACTGATTCGCGTCCAAAGATTCTTAGCCGGAATCCGAAGACTCCCACCCGGAAGAAAAAAGGCGAGTCCGGCGCGCTGCCGATCGCGGTGCCAGGCAAAGGCCTCTAAGGGATAAGGAGACGGGCCCAGATTTGCCCGCAAAAGAAGAAGGGGCACAAAATGCTCTTGTGCCCTGATCGCGCAAATCCGGCCTTTTTCGGCGATTCCCTTAGACCACAACCGGCGATTCGGTTACGACCGGCAGTTTTGCCTTCTCCCAACCGACAAAGCCGCCCGTCACGTTGGTTACGTTCTCGAATCCCGCCCGCCGCAGCAGACTGGCGGCAATCAGGCTGCGGTAACCACCTTTGCAGATAACGGCCATCGGTGCCTTGCGATTAATCGTTGGCAGCGACTTCTTGAAGTCCGAGGTTTTGAAATCGTCCAGCGCAAGCCAGGTCGCTCCCTCGACGTGTCCCGCCTCCCATTCCGGCTTGCGGCGCACATCCAGCAGTTGGGTTTTGTCCTTCTGCAAACGCTCACTCAAGAGTCGCGGGTTGATTTGTTCCAGTTCGGCCAACGCTAGCCCGGCCTGGGTCCATCCCTTGATTCCGTCTTCTAAGTACCCCCGCGCATCGTCAATGCCGACTCTGGCCAGCCGCGTTCGCACCTCGGACAACTGCTCCTCCGATGCGGCGATCAGCACCGGCCGCGAAGATAATCCAAGCAGGCTGCCCGCCCAGAAGGCAAAATCTCCCGAGAGCGGAATACTCACTGAGCCGGGTACATGCCCGGCGGCAAAATCGTCGCCCGGACGCACATCCAGCGCGAACACACCCTCTTTCAGCAGGGATTGCAGCATTTCCGCCGAAATCGGCTCCAGTTTGGGCAACTCTGACAGCGCGGGCGCGCCTACCCGATTAATTGCCGCATCCTGCGGGAAATATTCAGGGCGGGGCGGAAGATTGGTAGTCAGCTGACGGACAAACTCTTCCCGGCTGTCAATCTTCACTGCGTAGTTGGTGAGCCGCTCCGTGCGAATGGTCGAGGAACGTTCTGCGCGCATGTTCTTGCCGCAAAGCGACCCAGCGCCGTGGCCGGGATACACTATCACGTCATCCGCGAGTTTGAGCACTTTGTTGTGCAAGCTGTCGTAGAGCATGCCCGCCAGTACCACGGGAGTGTGCGTTCCAGACAGGTCGGGACGTCCGACATCTCCGAGGAACAGCGTGTCGCCGGTCAGAACCGCCCACGGGTTGGGGGACTTTTCTTCGTCGGTGACAACTAGGCAGATGCTCTCCGGCGTGTGCCCCGGCGTTTCCAGAACTGTGATCCGTATCTTGCCCGCGCGCACTTCAAAGCCGTCGCGCACCTCGATGTGAGAGACCTTGGCGCCTCCGTTGGGCCCGATGTAGATCTTGGCCCCGGTGCGCGCCGCCAGCTCCTTGTGCCCCGACACGAAGTCGGCGTGCAGGTGGGTCTCAAAGATGTGCTTGATCTGCACGCCCTGTTGCTCGGCGGCTCGCAGGTAAATGTCCACATCTCGCTGGGGATCGACCACAATCGCCTCGCCTTCCGAGGCCAGCATGTAGGAATCGAGAGCCAGACAACCCAGGTGAAACTGTTCGAAGTACATTCTCCGCCACCTTTCAAAGGTCCAGTTGCACAATCAGTAAGTCTATTACATTAGTCTGGATTGCAATTGAGCTACCCCGTCGCCGTGTGCCCTAAAAGCCCTTGAAATGTGTTGGTTAGGGGAGTTCCTGGACAGAATGCCGCAGCCGCAACCGCAAGAGTTTTCACACGACTGGGTAATGACGCTCCCCGTCCTCGAACCCGCAGCCAAGGCCATCACTCATAAGCCCCAGATCCGGTTTGCGCCAACCACCAGACCAAGCGTCAGGCACGCGATCAGGATCTCCCCGAGCGCCCCTACGATAAACGGGCGCAAACCCTGTTTCGACATATCGCGAAAATTCGTGCGTAGGCCGACACCAGCGAAAGTTAGCAGGAAAGCCCATTTCGACAGATTCCCCAGCGACGCAACCTGCCCTTTGCTAAACACGTGAAAGCCAACCAGTAACGACATCAACAGAAAGCCGAGGACAAACTTCGGAAACTTCTTCCACAGGAACGCGGCTTTGTTGTCGACGGCCTCGGCCTGGCCTCTTCCAGCCCAATAGATCGCGTACGCCAGAACAACAAATCCAATCATGGCATTCCGAGTCGTTTTGGCAAGCACGGCAACCTTGCCCGCAGCATCCGAATACAACGCCCCGGCAGCGGTTGCTTCGGCCGTATTGTCGATCCCCAGCCCAGCCCACAAGCCGTAGGAGACGTCATTCATGTGCAGAGAGTGCGCAATGGCCGGAAACGTGAACAGAGAGAGCGCTCCCAGTGCCAGGATCGCAGCGATCGCAAACGAGGAATCCTCATCGTCCGCATCGATGGCGCCCTTCGCGGCGATGATGGCGGATACGCCACAGACGGCGGATCCAATCGCCAGCAGCGACGTAAGCTTCGGCTTGAGTTTGAACAGTCGTCCCAGAAGGGTCATCAACGCTAGCGAAAGCGTGATCTCGATGACGACCAGCCCCAGGCTGATGCCGCCCAGTTTCAGTACATCGGCCAACACAAAGCGCGAGCCGAGCAGCACAATCCCCAGTTTCAGCCAGAACTCGTAGGTGTCGATGCCAGATTGAAACAGTTTTGGGATTGTCATGGTGTTGGAGATCACCAAACCTATGAGAATCGCCCACAAAACATACTCGATGTTGGGAAACGTCCAATGGTGTGCTTTCGCATAGGCATTTCCCGAGCGCTCCAGAACCTTACCGGCGTATCCGATCCCCGCCAGCAGAAGAACGCCCGGTACGATTCTCAGCGCGTTCAGCAGCGGACTCCCGGACCCAACCCGCGGCAAGGAAATTGAAGACGCCATGATTCTTCTCCGTCAGAAATGAGAGTTCAGTTCTTGTCGAACTGCTACCAGGGGATGTTCTTGAGCACGCCGAATCTCACCGCTAGGGCCAGCAAAAAGGCGACAATCAGCGCCCAGGTATCCAGCGAGAACGACGTTCCTTTACGCGAGGAATCGGACGTATCCGTTGACATTGCAACCTCCCCATCATGCCCGGGACAAGCAATCAATCGAGCATCACAATGTCCATCATACTACTAGACAATATTGGGTTGCACCCTGAGGGCCGGGAAATGCGTCTTACGAGGAACTGGGAGGAGTCCGGCCAATTGCTGGAATCCGTGCTTTTGAACTGCTCCGCGGACGGCGTAAGTCTATGGCCGGTCTACAGAAAGCCGTTTGATCTGACTTTCGAACGTGCGAAAGGTGAAGATTGGTCGGGGCGCGCGGATTTGAACCGCGGACCCCCTGCGCCCAAGGCAGTGAACGAAAGTATATCTTATTGGCCCGTCTAGCTTTTCTCTATGTCGTAGTACACGGTTTTGGACCTAGTTTGTCAGTATTTGGACCCAAGTTGGACCCAAGTTTTTCTGTGGCGGTTTGCGCTAGAATTGAACAGGCGGAGCCTAATCCCGACCTGGGGCAATCGGCATGATTACGAGTTACTACCTCAAAGGTTCAATCGCGGCGGCAATGCTCGGAGCGCTAGTGTATGGCGAAGTACAGGGCGATGCTCATCCGCACGCGCAATATATCGCCGTTTCCCCAACCAACAACCTGATTGCCAGTGGCGGGTTCGTCAGCAACGTGGCCGCATCGACCGTGACCTACACGTACCAGCCCTCGCCGGTGACTCTTGAATTCCTGTTGCCTCACGACCATCTGGTAATTCAGGACACTGCACTCACGCTGCCGACGGTGAAGCTGGCTCGCTCACTTCCAGCAACGGGTGCAAATCCGTTTTTCCAGCGCAGGCGGCGTGCGCCGCGCCTGGATGTCCAATCCCCTAAAGTCCCGCCGTTCTGGTGCTCTTCCTTCCAGAAATTTCGTGGCCGGATGGTGACTTAAGCGGGGCAACGCAACAAATTCCCCCCCCCCCAAATAACCTCATATAATAGGTAAATTGCTATACAACAGACAAATTACCTAGTAAACTAGGTACATGTTAACCCTGTCCGCCATAGGAGCCGAGATCGCCGCGAGGCGCAAGGCACAGGACCTGAGCCAGGCCGCGCTGGCAAGCAAGGCTTCTATCGGCCATTCAACGCTGGACGCGCTCGAAAACGGCCGCTCGGGGGAGCTCGGGTTTTCCAAGATTACCAGAATCCTGACGGCGCTTGGCCTGGAGCTCAAACTTCAGGAAGCAAGCGCACGTCGGCCTACGCTCGACGAACTTATGGATGAGGATCGCAATGATAAAGGTCTGGACCGACGGCGCTGAAGCGGGCCTGCTCGACCGCAGCGGCGAGCGCGGCAGCACGTTTCTTTATCTGCCCGATACCCCGCCCGCGCGCGCGGTCTCTGTAACCATGCCCGTGCGCCTGCCCTCTTGGGACAGAAGCTTTGGCCTGCCGCCCATCTTCGAAATGAATCTTCCCGAAGGCGCGCTGCGCGAGAGGCTCCGCCTTGCCTTCGCCAAAGCCACCGGCACGTTTGACGAGTTTGACCTCCTTGCTGTCGTGGGGCGTTCGCAGGTCGGCCGCATCCGCTACACCGGCCAGAAGGAGCAATTGGAAGAGGATGTTCCGTTCCAGTCGGTCGATGAAATTCTGGCGCGCAGGCGTGACGGGGATTTGTTCCACTACCTTATCGAGAAGTTCGCCTCGTTTTCCGGTATCAGCGGCGTGCAGCCCAAGATACTCGTGCGCGACGAAAAGGCCTCCGCTGCCCTGAACTCCGCGAATCCCCGCCTCTCGCAAAGTTACCGGGGCGCGACGCATATCGTGAAATTCTGGGAACCCAACGAATTCCCGCAGCTTGCGGCCAATGAATACTTCTGCCTCAAGGCGGCTCAGATATGCGGGCTTGAAGTACCTCCCTGCCGGCTCGCAGAAGACGGCATGGCGCTCGTCATTGACCGCTTCGATCTTCGCCCTGACGGCACCTATCGCGGTTACGAAGACTTCTGCGTCCTTAACGCCCGGCGAACCGATGAGAAATATCGCGGCAGCTACGAGACCTCGATCATGAAGCGGTTTCAGCAGTTTGCGAATTCGCCGCACGTAAACGACGATCTTGAAAAGCTCTTCACCCTGATTGCGCTCAACTGCGCGCTCAGAAATGGCGACGCGCACCTGAAGAATTTCGGGATAGTGTATGACGATGTGCTGGGCGAGGCCAGGCTTGCACCCGTCTATGATCTGGTGACGACCGCCATCTACCTTCCCAAGGACAGCATGGCCCTCACCCTCAACGGAACTACCAAATGGCCCAGGGCCAAAGAACTCCAAAGGCTCGGTGAAACTCGCATGGGAGGTAGCCCTTCGCGAGTCAAACAGATCCTGGAGCGCATCGAGGCAGCGATCTCAGGCACTTCAACCAAAGTCCGCGCCTACATCAAGGAACACGAGGAATTTGCGGAAACCGGGGAACGGATGCTTCAGGAATGGGAGAAAGGCTCGGCTCTCTCGCTGAGAACTGAGTAAAGGCTCTTCCCTCACCTAAAATCGGCAGGGAATTGCTTGAGCGCCTTCCACACTTCTTCAGCTTTGAAATTTTCCGCGATGAAGTGATCTAGTTTCTCCAGCGCCGGGCTATACGTGGAGGAGTTTTGACGCTCTGCTGGACTGACTATGCGCTAACCTCCCCTAGGGGCTGGCGACCTGACGAGTGCAGCAATGACTGAGATGATGGACAGCGTCAAGAGTACTATGTACGCTGCAACGGCACCCCTGACCTCAAGCTGTGCAACCGCCCCTGATTCTTTCGTTAAATCAACCAATCCGGACTGCTGTCCAGGCTTATATCGAGCCGTAATAACTTGAATGGCGCGGCCACCATCAAGAACGACACCGATCACTGAGAATACCATGCCAAAAATTGGGTATGACAGCAGCGCCGCCAAGCAATATAGGCCACAACGGACCCAACTCTCACCCGGATGTACTAGCAACAAGAGATGATAGGCCGCCAAGTACGCTCCATTCGTGGTAGCGATACATAAAAATAATAAGGTGTAACTTCGAATATGAATGGCATCCATACTGCCGATTCGAGTCATAATCACTTTCCTCATCGCTACCAGGCATACTAAAACTAGAAAAAAATACTGAGCAACGAGATCACCCCATCGGTATCCCGTCGTGATTTCGAATCCTCCTTTTCTCATTGCGAATGCGACTACCGCTCCAGCAACGAGAGCAAACCAGAACATGACGTAACCTCTCCTGTCTCGGCGAACTTCTTGAAGCAGTCGTCGCCCGTTATTATCCACAACTCCCGGCAAACTGAGTCAAACTGGTTAGAAGAGTCATCATCTTGGGCAGAGGTTCCGAGGGCCGCGCTGAGGTCTCGCTTGCGCTGAATTCGCCGGAGATTTGCATACAGATCCCGCGCACGGTCATATCGAAATGTGTGCATCGCCTCAATTTCGGCAATTGAGTATCCGCTCAGAATTGAGAATTCCCAGATAGGTGCCCAAATCAGATGCCAAAAGCGAGAAGTCCACGTCTCACGCGAGATACATGCAAGCAGGAAGAAGTCGGTCAGGCGGTTCAGGTTTCGTGGCGCTAATTGCAATGACGCTTGGGTGTGGGCCCGAACAGTTGACCAAAATGTGGCGGCGCGCATTGCGCCGAGTACGAGAAGCCATTCACAAATTAGCGCTGTCGCGCAAATGCCTAACAACAGCAGGCGAATTGCTGACCCCAAACCGACCTGATTTAAATATTTGGCAACCTGAGGTATCGCGATTTGTGGCAGAGAGACCACTACCACGACGCCGAGCAAGATCCCGACCGCAATGGGTTGAGACCGCCTGAGGGCGGACAGTCGGTCCACGGTAGCGATGGATAGTAAGCGTGAGCGGGCGTCGCCCAACCCCTTAAGCAATGTGTCTAAGGTTTCCAAACGTCGCCGTAATGGAGCATGTTTGTAACGATCATTCAGATTGTATGCTGCCGCGCGAACCGCCTCGCAAATGAGGGCGTCGGTTATTACGGCGCATTTATATTTCTTCTCGATTGAGTAGGCGAGGGAACGGACGCCATCCGGAGTAAGCAATGCTGGATCGCCCAACCGATCAAATATGCGGTTGCTCAGCTCGTCCAATGCTGCGGACTGGCTGAGTGCACCTTCGCGAACCGCCTTGCGAAGACGATCGAGATTTAGCACAAACCCAGTAAAGCCGAACACCAAGCTGGCTACCGTGTAGCGATTTAGGTCAGGCCATTGGGAAAGCCAACGATGCAAAACACTTAACCAGTGCATGATTGCCTAGTCCGCTTTTCCACCAGGAGTATACAGGCCTAATCCACGAACTCACAACGGCGTGCTCGACTACAGGGGACTCAACGTTTGCGACCCTACCCGCTCTTCAATGCTCATCTAGAATTTACAACCACCTACCGAATCGGCACCCCCTAAGAATTTGGCCGAGACGGGCAATGTAGCATGGAATGGTTGAAAAAAACGCCTTATTGCTACCGAACTGGCGGCCTCCCCTGCCCTCACATCAACGTGGATGGATATCCGGTAGCTAACCGAAATCAGAAGGCTATCTAGTATCTGTCAGATATCCGATATCCCTCAGCGACCACAGGGCTAACTAGTACCGAAAAGATATCCGGTAGCTAGCCAGTATCTTTCAGATATCAGAAAGCTCACCGATAGCGTATCGATTCCACTTGAGTATCGGGTGGCTATCGGATAGGGTGCGCTACCGGATTTTATATTCAGCAAAGACGTTATATGCCAACCATTGTGTTCGCAAGCCCCAAAGGGGGTGTCGGCAAATCCACGGCGGCAGTGCTGCTCGCCACCGAGCTCGCGAGCCACGGCGGCTCCGTGACCATGATCGACGCGGACCCCAATCGACCACTTACCCAATGGGCCAATCGCCCAGGAAAACCCGCAAAGCTCACCGTGATTGCCACGGCCACGGAAGACTCCATCATCGACACAATAGAAAAGGCGGCACTCCAGACCGTATTCGTCATTGTCGATTTGGAAGGCACGGCATCCATGATGGCTGGCTACGCCATGAGCCGCGCGGATCTCGTTATCATTCCCGCCCAGGGCTCCCACCTCGATGCAACCGAGGCGGTGAAAGCCATCAAGCTGGTGAAAAGCCAGGAGAAGGCTTTTCAAAGAAAGATTCCCTTTGCCATCCTCTTCACCCGAACGAGCGCAGCCATCCGGCCGCGCACGCTGCAAAGCATCGAGACGGAATTTTCGGAAAACAAGATTCCCATGTTCGGCACCCAGATTCACGAACGCGAGGCATACCGCGCCTTGTTCGCTTTCGGGGGCACGCTGACAGACCTGGACCCGGCGCAGGTAGCCAACCTTCCGGCAGCCCGGCTAAACGCCCAGCTTTTTGCAGGGGAAGTTATCGAGACGCTAAAAGCCAACGCTCCGGCAAAGCAACGTGAAGAGGTGGCCTGATGGCAAAACCGCGCGCTAGCATATTCGCAGACGAGGGAGGGGAGGGGCTTGATGTTAGTAGCTTTGCACCAAAGACCGCGATCGACCCCAAAGCACCCAGGCAGGACGAGGTGAGGGCGGTCTCCCAAGCTGCGCAGTTCCCCAGTCGCGAACCTTCCGCACCGAAGCCCAAGCCGCAACCCAAACGTGCTCCGCGCATTTATCGTACCGGGCGGAATGTCCAGTTCAACATAAAGGCTTCTTCGGAAACGGTGGATGCCTTCTATTTGATTACCGAGAAAGAAGACTGGGTCCTTGGTGAAACGCTTGAGCGGGCCGTCCAGGCTCTGCAGCGGGAACTCGAAAAATCGAAGTAGCTACGTTGAAGCCTACCTTAGTGCAACCTCCCTATTGAGCCGCCACTCCCGCGCTTTTCATGAACTGCTCGATGTCAGAATCCGGCGCTCCCGCTCTGCGCATCTCGGCGACCGTCGCATCAACCTTTTGCTGTAGGGCAGGGGGCATTGACCCAACGGACGTTGTTTCAACCAGGCCACGCAAACGGGCGGAGCGGCCCACTTTCGGCCGCTTGAGTTCGCTGTAGGCGGCTTGTAGATCAGGTACGTCCTTGCGCCACCATGACACGCGAAACCCCGTCACTAGCCCTCGCATGCTACCGCCTTTGCGGATCGGCTCAATTTTCACACCGAAGTCGGCCAGGCCGTTCACTTCAAGCACGGCAGGTTGGATCACTCGCTGTAATAGATTTGGGATTCGTTCCAGTTTTCCATCAGGCACACCCACCAGCGCTCGAAAGTCAGCCACAGTGAATTCTTCCTGCCACATGTGCTTGAGATTGATGCGCGCGGCTACCAGCTCATAAACTGCGAGACCATACTTCGACGTGAACGCAAATATCACTGCGTTTTTCACCCGTCCCCAAAGGGTAGAGTCTTTGATAATTTCCCGCATGCCCCTGGAAAAGCTGTAAGCGACTTGCCCGGCCGGATTATTCTCGTTGTCGGTGACGGTGGTGTCCGAGAGAATTTGTACGAGCTTCGTAGCCGGAGCGCCCTTGCTGTCTTTGGTTGGCACTTCCACAAGCGTTGTCATAAGGCGTCGGATGGAATCTGTGACTCTTTCTCCGCCCTTGTGCGATCCGCGCAATTCGGCGATTCCGATAGTGTGATTAAGATCGTCGCACAATCTAGAGCCGGCATTCGCGTAAAGAACATTCATGACGCGGCGATCCTGCAGGGATAACGTTCCCGTGCCGCGAATCTCTATCAGTTCGCGCGCCTTGGCGAATTCGTCGCCATTAGGCTTCTGATCAATGGTTCTGAACTTCACAACTACATGGGGTACCCGTATCGTAACGTTGTGTCAACGGCTCATGTTACGATGATCGCCCCCAAAAGGTTACGTTCCCTGTCTCGCGTCTAACTAGACGGCACGCAATTGCTTGCCCCCAAAAAGTTACGATCACGCGTACGCCCCCAAGAAGTTACGATGAGTTGCCATCCCAGAAACGGCAGCCACAACCGCCCGCGTCCACAGCTCACATTATTCTGTGATACGGCCTTCGTCGAGGCACCCGGAAATCAACCCGATATCACCCCAAGAAGTTACGATGTGCTATCTGTCCCCCAAAAGTTACGATGCGCTGCCAGCCCAGAAACGGCAGTCATCAACGTTCCTACCCAGATCCCAAATTCGGCTGCGATGCTGACGGTGACGAGGGAGCGGAAATCCACCAATCCTCTCCCCAGGAAGTTACGATGCGATATATCTTCCCCAAAAAGTTACGATCACGGAGGGGTTCGTGAATTGGCTGTTCCCCGCGGTTACGATACGCAAACAAAGCATATGCAGTGCCATCCCCGCCAGTGTAGTTGCGCAGAAAGCCTCGATCGATCCCCCCGGAAGGTTACGCTGTGCCCCCGCAACGTTGTGATATTCCCCCCCAAAAGTGACGTAAATCCCCCCAAAAGTTACGGTAACCGTTTTAACCGCTTGATTCGCCAAATTTTTGTTGATGGGGAATCTTGAACTTATTGAATTTGAATTCTTACGCTGTGGACAATTTCTCAACCACTCGATCTGGAAGCTCAAGCCCATCGAGGGCTCTCGCTTCCCAAGGAAGGGAAACCCTTCCTTGACTAGCCCATAAAACACGGCGGGGCGTTGGGGGTCTATTAGTAGTTCTTAACCATGCGCCGCTTGCATGTCTCAAATCATGCGGTTATCGTCTGCCAACTCTTTTCGTGATCGGCCCGCCGATGGAAGACCGACCACGAAAGGAGAAGAAGCGTGGGTCAGCAGGAAGAAGCCTTCAGGATGCTCGATGCGTTTGCCAGTGTTGGCGCGACGCACTTTGACCTGACGCATCTCGACATCGAAGGACAAAAGCGGGGATTCCGGCGGCACCAATCTATTGCGCAACTCAAAAGCTCGTTGCCGAAGCTTTTTCCCGGTGCAACAGAACGCAAAAACAACATCATCATCCGCCCGGACAGCGACAAAACCTGCCTCGTGCAGCTCGATGATCTGGACCCGGCAAAACTGAGCAGGGTAGGGGAGGTCGCTTTCCTGACGCTGCAGACCAGCCCCGGCAATCACCAGGCCTGGATAGCCATCTCCGGCCTCACTGACCCCAACGATGCGAAAGACTTCACCCGGAGACTGAAGAAAGGTGTTGGAGCCGATGCCACCGCCTCGGGCGCCACGCGCGTGGCCGGCACCATGAACTACAAACGCAAATACGAACCTGACTTCCCCAAAGTCGCTATCCTTAATACTGCCCCCGGCCGTGTGGTCTCTGCCGCCCATCTGGAATCCCTGGGGTTGGTAGCCGAGCCCGAGCCGGTAAAGCCCGCGACCGTCATCCCCCTTCGAGTTTCGCGCAGGCACGAGAATGCGGTACGCGCCCGCAAATGGCCCGACTATCAGCGATGCCTGGAACGGGCTCCGCGTAATCACGGCGATACCGGCCCGGATGTCAGCCGTGCGGACTTCGTCTGGTGCATGACGGCGCTCGATTGGGGCTACAACACCGACGAAACCGCTAATCGGCTGATGCAGGTAAGCTCCAAGGCGCGCGAGAACGGACAGCGATATGCAGATCTAACGACCAGCAACGCCGCCGCAGCCGTTGAGAGAAAAGGGCAGGGCAGGGGGTAAAGAAGTTACCTGGGCATCCCATTACAATCCGGCATAATCCGGTATAGAAACGGGTATGGTTGCAGCAGATACGAAATACCGCGCAAAGATGCCTATTTGATTGTGTAACGAGCGCCGCGTCCTTTGCCGACCTGTACCAGGTAGTGCTGCTCTGCCAGCTTCTTTAGGTGCACCTTGATAGTGTTGCGGTTGGCGCCGGTCGCGTCCTCGATCTCCTTGACGGTGATTTCTTTGCGCGTTTTTACGAGTTCCAAGATCTGCCGAGAAAGCGCCGGGAGGGAGGCGCGGAGTGCTTGTTCCTCTTTCACCTTTGCGGCCAGGTTATCTTTCTGCTTCGCCATCGTTTTCAGAAAGAACACCAGCCAGGGTTCCCAGTTTTGTTCGTCTTTGCGAATGGTTTGCTGAGTGCGGCGAAGCGCTAGGTAGTAGCTGTCCTTATTTGTTTCGATGACACCTTCCATCGAGCTGTAGGGAACATAACCATACCCTGCACGCAGGAGAAGCAATGTGGTAAGCACGCGCGAGAGTCTGCCGTTGCCGTCCTTGAAGGGGTGGATCGCGAGGAGTACGACAACGAAAATCCCAATCAGTATCAGGGGATGATGGCTTTCCTCCTGTACGGATTGATTGAACCACTCGACGAGTTCCTTCATCCATCCGGGCGTATCAAAGGGTGTGGCGGTTTCAAATACAACTCCTAAGCTCTTGCCGTCGGGACCGAAGGCCTCGACGTGGTTCGTCACTTTCTTATACTCGCCACGGTGCTCCTGGTCCTTCGTGCTGTACTTGAGCAACACGCCGTGCAGTTGCTTGATGTGATTTTCGGTGGGGGTGATCGCCTCGCAGCTATCGAAAATCATGTCCATCGCATCGGCATAGCCAGCAACTTCCTCCTCGTCCCGACTGGCAAAAGACTTCGTGTGCAGCCCGGAGAGAAGTTTCTCCACCTCGGCATCCGTGAGCTTGGCCCCCTCGATGCGCGTGGACGAGCCCACACTTTCAATCGTGGCTATCCGCCGAAGGCTGGTCAGTTTTTCGGGAGCGAGGGATTCAATCACTTTCCAGCGCCCCTTGAACTCATCAATGTCGGCGATGAGCTTCAGGATTTCCGGGGTGATAGTGATGTTCTTGATGGCGTGCATAGTGCGAATATCCATTTTCACCCATTTATACCCATTTCATAGCCAAAGGCAAGGGAATATCCATTTTCACCCATTTCCACCCGTTTCATATCCGATTTCTGAGGCTCGGCCCCGCCGTATACGGCTTCCCTGATCCCCCAGAATTCATTAGTCTTGTCGGTTCCCCCTAAGTAAAGTACCGAGTTTTGTAGGAGGCAATGCATAAACTAAGGTTGTCTCCTGAGTGGCGAGGGCTCATTGAGATTTAACGCAACCAATGTATGAACAAAAAGGATCTCAGCGAGCGCGACATCTGCTCCAAGTTCATCGGCCCAGCCGTCAAACGCGCGGGCTGGGACGGGATGATGCAGATCCGCGAGGAGGTCGCCTTCACGAAGGGACGCATCATCGTCAGAGGAAAGCTCGTTACCCGCGGAAAGCCAAAGCGCGCCGATTACATCCTTTATTACAAGCCTAATATCCCGATCGCAGTCATCGAGGCCAAGGACAATAACCACAGCATCGGCGACGGCATGCAGCAGGCACTCGACTATGCGGTGACCCTCAACATCCCCTTTGTGTTCTCTTCCAACGGCGACGGCTTTGTTTTTCATGACCGCACCGGCACCAGCATGGAGAAGGAGGCCACACTATCGCTGGATGCGTTTCCGTCCCCGAAGGACCTCTGGTCAAAATACCGCGCCTGGAAAGGACTCAGCTCCGACGAGGAAGCGATTGTCTTGCAGGATTATTTCGATGATGGCAGCGGCAAGGCCCCGCGCTACTACCAGTCCAATGCCATCAATGCAGCGGTGGAGGCCATCGCAAAAGGCCAGAACCGAATTCTGCTCGTCATGGCCACCGGCACCGGCAAGACCTATACCGCCTTTCAGATTATCTGGCGATTGTGGAAGGCAGGCCGCAAGAAACGCATCCTCTTTCTTGCCGATCGCAACGTCCTGGTCGATCAGACAATGGTGAATGATTTCCGGCCGTTCGGTGCGGCGATGGCCAAACTCAGCACGGGGGCCAAGACCATAGAGCGGGAAGACGGCTCCGAGGTCGAACTCACCACCGCGCTCGACAAAAAGCGCCGCATCGACACCGCCTACGAGGTCTATCTGGGGCTCTACCAGGCCATCACGGGGCCGGAGGAGCGCCAGAAGATCTACCGGGAATTCTCGCCCGGCTTTTTTGATTTGATCGTCATCGATGAGTGCCACCGTGGCAGCGCCGCTGACGACGCAGCATGGAAGGACATCCTCAATCACTTCTCTGGCGCTACCCAGATTGGACTCACCGCTACGCCCAAAGAAACCGAGTACGTTTCCAACATCCATTATTTTGGACCGCCGGTTTATACCTACTCGCTCAGGCAGGGCATCGAGGACGGCTTCCTGGCCCCGTACAAGGTGATCAAGGTCCATATCGATGTGGATGTCCAGGGGTACCGGCCGGAGAGGGGTGACGTGGACCGGGACGGCAATGAGATCGAGGACCGCATCTACAACATCAAAGACTTTGACCGCACCCTCGTCATTGACGACCGCACCAAGCTCGTTGCCAAGAAAGTTTCCGACTTCCTGAAAGAAAGCCACGACCGCTTCCAGAAGACCATCGTTTTTTGCGTGGATGAGGAACATGCCGCGCGGATGCGGCAGGCTTTGATTAACGAGAATAAAGACCTGTGCAACGAAAATCACCGCTACGTCATGCGAATCACGGGGAGCGACGCCGAAGGGCAGGCGCAGCTCGGGAACTTCATTGACCCGGAAGCAAAATACCCGGTCCTTGTTACGACCTCGCGGCTTCTCTCCACGGGCGTGGACGCCCAGACCTGCCGACTGATTGTGCTCGACCGCGCTGTGGGCTCAATGACGGAGTTTAAGCAAATCGTCGGGCGCGGCACCCGCGTTCACGAAGACACCAAGAAATTTTATTTCACGCTGATTGATTTCCGGGGTGCGACCAACCATTTCGCCGATCCTGATTTCGACGGCGAACCGGTGCAGATTTATGAGCCCGGCCAGGACGACCCGATTGTCCCGCCTGACGACGTTCCTCGTGGCGAGGACGGCAAGCCGCTCCCGCCTACGCCGGGAGATGACGAGGTGATCGTCGATCAACCGCCTGACATCAATATCAATGTTGACGAAGAACCGCCCCGCAAAATCTATGTGGATGGGGTAGGGGCCACTATCGTCGCCGAGCGCGTGGAATATCTCGATGAGCAGGGGAGGCTCGTCACTGAAACGCTGCGGGATTTCACCAAGAAGGCCTTAAAGAAGCGCTTTGCCAGCCTCGATGATTTCCTCAGGCGCTGGAAATCTGCCGAGCGCAAGCAAGCCATTATCGAAGAACTCGAAAACGAAGGCCTGTCCCTGGACCCGCTGGCCGAAGAAGTAGGCAAAGACCTCGACCCGTTTGACCTTATCTGCCATGTGGCATTCGACCAGCCCGCGCTCACGCGCCGCGAACGCGCTGAAAACGTCCGCAAGCGAGATGTTTTCACGAAGTACGGCCCACAGGCTCGCGCCGTGCTTGAAGCGCTCTTGCAAAAATATCAGGATCAGGGTGTGATCGACCTGGGCGACCCGCGGATTTTGCAAATCCCGCCGCTCGATACAATGGGAACGCCAATCCAGCTCATAAAAGAATTCGGGACTCGCGCGGATTTCATGTTCGCTGTGCAGGAACTCCAATCCGCCCTCTACCAGAAGGAAGCTTGAAGATATGTCCGTTCGCAATACCGTCAAATCCATACAAGACATCATGCGCCAGGATTCAGGCGTCGATGGCGACGCCCAGCGCATCTCGCAACTCTGCTGGATGTTCTTCCTGAAAATCATCGACGACCAGGACCAGCAGTTGGAGCTGATGCAGGACGGGTATCGCTCGCCCATCCCGGAAAAACTCCGGTGGCGCAGCTGGGCGTCTGATCCCGAAGGCATCACGGGGGAGGAACTCCTTACCTTTGTTAATGTCCAGCTCTTCCCGCAACTTAAGGAACTCACCGTAACAGGCAAGCAGGGCGACCGCCGCCGTGTGGTCCGAGGCGTGTTCGAGGACGCTTACAACTACATGAAGTCCGGCCAGCTGATGCGGCAGGTTGTTAACAAGATTAACGAAGTGGACTTTAACAATCTCGCCGAGCGGCAGCACTTCGGCGATATTTACGAACAAGTCCTCACTGATCTTCAGAGCGCCGGCAATGCGGGCGAATACTACACCCCGCGCGCCGTTACTGCTTTCATGGTGGATCGCATCGATCCTAAGCCCGGCGAAATTCTCCTCGACCCCGCATGCGGTACAGGCGGTTTTCTCACATGCGCCATCAACCACATGCGCAAGCGATATGTAAAAAAGGTAGAGGACGAACAGCACATGCAGGAAGGCCTGCGCGCCGTCGAGAAAAAGCAACTCCCGCACATGCTCTGTGTAACCAACATGCTCCTGCACGGCATTGAGAACCCCAGCTTCGTCCGCCACGACAACACCCTGGCGCGGCCGTATATCAGCTATACGCAGTCAGATCGCGTGGACGTTGTCTTGACCAACCCACCCTTCGGCGGACGCGAGGAAGATGGTATCGAGAGCAACTTCCCCAAGCATTTCCAGACCCGCGAAACCGCCGACCTCTTCCTTGCCCTCATCATCCGTATCCTGAAACCCGAAGGCCGCGCCGCCGTGGTGCTGCCAGATGGCTCCCTGTTCGGTGAAGGCGTGAAGACGCGGCTCAAGGAGCACTTGATGGAAGAGTGCAACCTGCACACCATCGTCCGACTCCCGAACAGCGTGTTCAAGCCCTATGCCAGCATCGGAACCAACCTCTTGTTTTTTGAGAAAGGGACACCGACCCAGGACATCTGGTTTTACGAGCACTCCGTCCCTGAAGGGCAGAAGGCCTACTCGATGACCAAGCCTATCCGTATCGAGCACCTGAAGCCCTGCGTTGACTGGTGGGGAGGCGCGAAGCGCAAGGGGAGGGTTGAAAGCAACGTTACATGGAAGGTCACAGCCGATGAAGTTAAGGCGCGCGGCTACAATCTCGACTTTAAGAATCCACACATTGTCGCAGACGACCACGGCGATCCAGAAGAACTGTTGGCCAAACTTAATGAAGCTGAGAGCCAAGCAGTCACACTGCGTGACCAGCTCAAGTCCATTCTGGCAGAGGCGCTGTTGCGATGAATCCGCAGTTGCTGCTTGCCTATTTCGCCCGGATAAGCGAAGCGCCTGACGCCGTCTCTCGGCTGCGGCGATTCATCCTGGACTTGTCTGTGCGGGGAAGGCTCGTTGAGCAGAACTCGAACGATGAACCCGCATCCGAAATTCTCAAGCGCATCAACGCGGAGAAGACGCGATTGGCAAAAGCGGGAATAATAAAGAAGCTCGATTCAATCGCATTGCCGACAGACCCAAAGTTTTCGTTTCCAATGCCATCGGGATGGGCGGCCTCGACTCTTCAATCGCTCTGCATTTCAGTGACCGATGGCGATCACATTCCTCCGCCCAAGGCCGATCAGGGAGTCCCGTTCCTAGTGATTGGGAATGTGCGGAGTCAGACCCTGAACTTTGCAGGTTGTCGACACGTTTCAGAACAATACTACAAAGCCTTGGATGCTATCCGCCGCCCTCAGAAAGGGGACATTCTGTACACTTTGGTCGGGTCGTATGGCATTCCGGTCATGATCACCGATGAAAGGCAATTCTGTGTACAACGACACATCGGGATATTGCGACCTTCGCCTTCCATCAACGCTCGCTTCTTGAGTCGAGCACTGGAAAGCAAATGGGTATTCGATCAGGCTACCGCCTGTGCCACTGGTATTGCACAAAAGACGGTGCCGCTCGCAGGTTTGCGGCAAATACTGATCCCTCTTCCACCGCTCTCTGAACAGCACCGCATTGTTGCCAAGGTGGACGAATTGATGGCGTTGTGTGATCGGCTGGAGGCCGCTCAAGGTGAGCGGGAAACACGACGGGTTAGGCTCGCAGCGGCATCCCATCACTATCTCAATAACGGCGTGAATGCAGAAGATCTTCCTGCACATGCCCACTTCTCTATCAACCATCTTTCGACCATTACTACCCGACCAGAGCATATCCCGGCTCTACGCAGAACCATCCTCAGCCTCGCTGTCCGTGGCCAATTGGTGTCCCAAAACCCCACTGACGAATCCGTCTCCGAACTCCTCACGCGCATTCAGGCGGAAAAGGCGAGGCTAATAAAGGAAGGCATCCTGCGAAAGGAGAAACCGCTTGCTGCGGTTGCAAATGACGAAGTGCCCTTTGCCGTCCCGACGACCTGGCGATGGGCGAGAATCGGCACATGTTCATTGCTGACCGAGTATGGAACATCCGTGAAGTCAGATCAGGTCGCGGACGGCGTGCCCGTTCTCGCGATGGGCAACATCCAGGATGGGCGGGTGGTCCTGAACGACCGAAGAAAAGTACCGCACTGCATAGACGACCTGCCTCATCTGTACCTAAAGCGATTTGATCTTCTTTACAACCGGACGAACAGTGCAGAACTTGTGGGCAAGACTGGCATTTACTTGGGCGACGATGACGCTTACACGTTTGCGTCCTATCTCATAAGAATCCGGTTTCTCAACAATCTGACAAGTCCGGTTTACGCGAACCTGGCGATGAACGCGCCGTATTTTCGCGCGACTCAGATCGTGCCGGAGCTGCAACAACAATGCGGACAGGCGAACGTGAATGGGTCCAAGTTGCGAAATATGATGATTCCGCTACCTCCTCTTGCCGAGCAACACCGCATCATCGCCAAGGTGGATGAATTGATGCGACTGTGTGATCAGCTGGAGACACAGCTCAGCACAATGCAAAACGAAAAACAAAGCCTGCTCGAAGCCGTCCTCAACGACGCTCTCGATAGTGGTGATGGCGCTCCCGAGCTTAAACGACTGCTCGTTGAGGCGTGATTTAATGAGGTTTGCTTCGCCACTCTATTTTCGGTTCAGATCAGAGAAGGTTGGTATTCCTTGGGAGGCCAGAATACACCGATCACCACCCACGTGTTGTAGGGAAACACGGTCCCCATGAAAAAACGCGTGTCCTTCGACGGACCGCAGATCTCGTCGAAGAATTTCTTGCGGACATTAGCCACAGCAGCCTGTTCGTCGCCGAGTCGCTCGACTTCCCTCCGGTAGAGCACGCCCAGTTCCCAGTCCTCTATCATGGCCGTGTGCACTTTTTCTCCGCTGTCGGCGCAGCGGAACACGTAGCTAAATTTATAGGGAAGTTTCTCCAAATGTTTGGGCGGCCCACTGAAGAGGTTGAATTGGTTGAGCGTGGCTTGCCATTGCGGCTTCCATTCGCGGTCAATGGCCTCTACTTTGAGGTCAAGAATTTCCGTCGGACGAACGACGCCCAGAGAAACCTTCTCGCCTTCATACAGTGCTTCCAGTTCAATCCGCGTATGATGCGGCATCCGGTCGATGATCTCTCGGCGCGCGCGCCAGCTATCTTTCGTTGTAAGCGGCTCTCCAAGTAAACGAATGGATTCCAGGTCCGGCCTGCGGCTCTCGCGCCGGTCATCGTTCCCGGCACCTTGATCGGCCAGCCCGATTTCAATCCACTGATATTTATGGAACTGCTGGCTTTCCGGTCGGTACCGATAGTCAATCGGATAGAGCCGGACCCATTCCCCAGACTCAGTAATGCCCGCCGTGCACACGAGTTCTTGATGAGACTCGGAAGGGTGACGACACACGAAGGGAAAATAATCATCTGCGATTTTCCGATGCTGGAATACGGCCATGAAACGGGCCGTTTGATAAACATAATCCTCAAGCTGATTTTTCAGCGGGCATGGCTCAGGCGAAATTTATCGGAATCGCCGAACCCAGTCTTCCTCTGGCAGGACGAATTTCAGTATTTCGTCACGCGCCGCGACAATTTCTTCCAGCAGACATGTCGAGGCAGCCGAGTGGCCGTAGTTTGCCTCACACAGAATATTTTGAATTTGTCCGAGGAGTTAGGCGAGGACCAGCCCGGCAGCAAGACGAAAAGTTTTCTGGGTAACCTCGCAATCAAGATATTCCACCAGCAGAACGAGACCGAGACCTGCAACTACGCCGCCGACCAGATAGGCAAGGAATTCAGATACCTGCCTAACTTCAACTCCGGAACCTCGGGCGCCTCCGGCAACGATCAGTCCCATACGAGCTTCGGCGGCTCCCACCAGCTCATGCACATCGTGGAGCCCATCGAGTTCACGCGCCTTTTGAGGCCAGACTCTTCCACACCCTATTCCCAGGCAATCGTCTATCTCTCGGGCAAAACCTTTAACGCAACCAAAACCAGTCAAAACCCGAGGGGCCGCAATTACCTTCCGGTGCTTTTCTCACGTGAATAAGGAGGAACCATGCAAATCGGACAACAGGAATCGCCCATGAACATTAACCAGCTGCAGAACTTCGCGATGAGCATCGTCGAGAACGTCTGCAGCATTTTCACCATGCCCATCGAGATAGTGCTCCGGCCGCAATACGGCACACGCTACTTCCCCGTCTCCATTGCTTTCTTTTCGGCGATTCTGATGATCCTCCTGCCCCTGTTCTCATCGGCGGCGGACAGTGTCGTCCGCATGATTCCGTTCAGCTCCCCGCCGCCGCCACCGGCAGGCCTGTTTGGCATCGGGTCGCTGTCCTCGCTTTATTTTCTCCTTGTCTTCCTTCATGGCTTCCGCCTGTGGAGGCGAATGATCTACATGGAGCTGGAGGACCACAGCGAGTATGAAGGGCCTCCCCTGCCCTTCTTCTATCTCATTCCGGGCGGCCGCTCGTTCTGGTTCACGCGCATTGTCCTTGAGCCCGTGTTTGTTTTCATCCTCGCCACGTTGCTTGAAGGGTTCCGGATTTTTCAGTCGGGACTTGCGACTTACCTGCATATCGCAGCACTCCTGCTTGCCATGAAGGGCTTTATCTGCTGGTACCGGTTCTGGGAGTACCTGCGCAAACTCATGGATGCGCGCAACGTCGGCCCCATCATCGCAAAGCTGGTGGAGAACAAGGCGACTGAAGACGATCTCGCTCCAATCCATCTGGCGAGCTTTCCAAAGAACGTCGCTTCTGATCTGCGCCAGGCAGCGGCTTCGCAAATCGCGCGGTTCTTTTCACCCGGTATGCCGGCAACTCCGTCGTCCTCAGAAAAGGCGGAAACCCATGAATAGCGTCGTCGCCGACTGGGGAGAGTCCCCACTGGAGCTGACGCGCAACCGAAGGCCGTAACACGCAAGAAGGCAACAGCAAAAACAAATACCAATGGAGGTGTGCAATGTCGTTACAGGATCTTCAGCAGGATAAAAGCGGGAAACGTAAATTTTTCATTTTGGGTGTGGTGCTATTGGCCTGGATGGTCTGGCATACGCTGCCTTCACTGTTTTCACATCATGTACAGGCAAAGCCAGCGGCTCCTCTGGCGGCGCTAAGCAAACCCTCCCCTGCGGTCGTACCGGCTCCGGTGGCCGCCCGTGTTCCGGTGGCCGCTGCCGCAGCTCCCACGTCTGGGGTACAAGCTCCGGTTTCAATTGCCGCTCCCGCTGTCGCTTCGGCCTCACTGCCTCCTGCACCTGACCCGCTGGCAAACGTCGAAAAAACTTTTCTCGGCACATGGACGGGGAGAGGGAATGTCAATCAACCTCCACACGCTCGCGGTTGCGATTTAGCTATCGAGGTAAAGAGACAGGACACAACCAGAGACAACGTTTCGCCTTTCGCGGTTTTCTCAACGCTTAACTGCTTGTTCCAAGGCCCTCCGCGTCAACTGCAGATCCGGGACGTTACCAGTTTTGCTCTCTCAGGCGGTGGGCTGCCCGGTGTGATTCCGGCAATTGATTTCGATACGGTCACCAACGCGGTGGGGGTCAAAGAGTCGGCCTTCGGTTGTTCAATGCGTTCTCTGAAGCTGGAGGCGTTCGGTGCGGGCCGCATCTCGGCTTCGTGGGACGAGACGGGCGGAAACGCTGCCTTCTGCAATGGCGGACAAATCGTGATGGAGCGGCGACGGTTTTACTGAGTTGAGAAAAATTCAAGCACAAGAAGGGAAGCACGGGGGCCTTTCGATGGAGAGTGAGCATAACACCGGGGTTGACGATCAGCTCCTGACCGTTCAGGAAATCGCTGGGCTCCTCAAAGTCCCGATCTCCTGGGTGTACGGGCACCTTCGCAAACGCTCCACAGACCGCCTCCCCGCGTACCGACTCGGCAAATACTGGCGCTTTAGGGCCGGGGAAGTGCTGGCCTGGATCGCAAGGCATCGCAGCGGCTGGCAGGCGATTTGACATGGCGATTACACTCAAGATCGACACAGAGAAAGCTGGACGGGCCATCCCTGGAGGAAAGATGGCTCGAAGAGGTTTCCAGCAAGGATCGCTATTCCAACGCGGCACCCGCAAGAAAGTCTGGGTGGCGCGCTGGCGGGAAGATGTTATTCAAACAGACGGCACGATAAGGCGGGTGCGGGTCTCCCAGGAGATTGGTCCCGTCGCGCAGTTTCCATCGCGCCGTCTTGCCATGCAGGTTTTATCGCTGAAGCTTGCGTCCATTAACAACGGGACGGCAAAGCCGCAGTCAATCCGGACCTTTGCAAGTTTTGTCGCTGAGGACTGGGCGCCCGTGGTTCTGCCGACCCTCAAATACGCAACCCAGAAACACTATCGCTACATGCTTGACGTTCATCTCATCCCGGCTTTCGGCAAGACGCAGCTTCGCGATATTACGCGCGAGGAGCTGCAGCTCTTTCTTAGCCGAAAACTGGCGGGCGGATTGTCGTGGGAGACCGTGCATCACTTCAAGTGCGGACTGAGCAAGATTCTTGGCGCGGCCGAGGAATGGGGCTACATCACCGAGAATCTCGCGCAGAAAACCAAACTTCCACGGCGGCAGTACGGACCCGAGCGGGTGGTGCTTACCGCCGCTCAGATCCGGGACCTGGCCGCTTTGCTCGATGAGCCGACACGTTCAATCATGTTGCTGCTTGTGCTGACAGGCTTGCGTGTGGGAGAGATGCTTGCGCTTCGTTGGGGGAACATCGACGTAAAGGCCCGGATGCTACGTGTATGTGAGACGGTGTATGAAGGCCACTTCGACAGACCCAAAACGAAACGCAGTGTCAGGACTATTCCCATCGGGAAGGAAACGGCGGAGATTTTAGTGCGCGTCTGCCCTGCCCTTGCCGAGCCAACGGCCCTTGTATTTGCCACGCGCGAGGGATTGCCGCTCGACCGGCGCAATCTCCTGCGCAAACACGTGAAGCCCGCAGCGAAGACGCTTGGGCTTACAGGTGTGACGTGGCATCTGCTGAGGCACAGCTACGCAACGATGCTCGATGGAGTGGGAACGCCGGTGGGGACGATGCAATCCCTGCTCGGACATTCCGCACCGGAAATCACGCGCGAGATTTACCTGCACGCGATACCGGAAGAGCAGAGACGCGCTGTGGAGAATGTCGAGCGGCTGGTATTTGGACCCAAATGGACCCAAGTTGCAGAGTTGGATCAATCCACGTCGGGCACCGTGAATTGAAAACAAAGAAGTAACTGGTCGGGGCGCGCGGATTTGAACCGCGGACCCCCTGCGCCCAAGGCAGGTGCGCTACCAGGCTGCGCTACGCCCCGACTCTCCTGCGATCCACTCGATTATATAACGACACAGGCAGGTGACCTTCCTGACACTACCGAAAGGTGGACTGCCCCCTCCGGCCGCTCTCAGTCTATAATCGCAGCGGAAGTCATGCCCAGTTCACGCTACGCTTTGGTGACGTATGTCCGCAACCCGG
>Ga0224557_1000985_pt1 | contig 28993 bp, 18 predicted proteins | sample 714S31014metaG_FD_180677 | JGI IMG/M metagenome (GOLD analysis project Ga0224557, IMG submission 180677) | Peat soil microbial communities from Stordalen Mire, Sweden - 717 S3 10-14 | ecosystem: Environmental > Terrestrial > Soil > Wetlands > Peat | place: Sweden: Norrbotten County, Stordalen... | reverse complement strand
TGGGCGGGGGCGGGCGAGTCCGTTACGCGTGGCGACCGGCGGCGACGCGAACAGGAGTGCGGAAGGCCGTCGCCGCCGCTCGCCGCCCCCGCCCATAGACGGCGCGAGGGCATCAAGGGTGGTAAAAGAAATAGCTGATCTGCGACCATTCGAGTAGTTTGCGAGTTGAAAGACAACACAAACATTCGACAAGGAGACCAGCTATTCAACTGCAAGTTAAGACCCTCTTGAACACCATTCAACATTTTCCGGGCTTTGTTTACCAGGACATCCGGCTCTGCCGCCACCGGGATGGCCAGCCGCAGGCGATCAGGATCACCGTGGCGGCGCACGGCGGGATGGGGGCCAAATGCTCCCGGTGCCTCAAGCCGGCCCCTTGTTATGACCGCCTGGAGCAGCGCTCCTGGCTCTTTATTCCGCTGTGGGGGATCGTCACTTGGTTTGTCTATGCCGCCCGGCGGGTGGACTGCCCGGAGCACGGCGTGGTGATCGAGCAGGTTCCTTGGAGCGAAGGCAAACGTCCGGTGACCATCGCCATGATGTGTTTTCTGTCCCGCTGGGCGCGGCGGCTCTGGTGGCGGGAGACGGCGCGGACCTTTGGCACCAGTTGGGAATGCGTCTATCGGTCGGTGGAGTGGTTCGTGGAGTGGGGGTTGGGGCATCGGGTGCTGGCCGGGATCAAGGCCATTGGGGTGGATGAGATATTTTGGGGGCGAGGCCGCAAGAGCGAGGCTTTCCTGATGGTGATTTATCAGATTGACGGGCACTGCCGACGACTTCTCTGGGTGGGGCGCAAACGGACCCAGGCCACCTTGCACCGGGGCTTGGATGCGTTGGGCAGCGAGGTGGTCGGCGGCTTGCAGTATGTGTGCAGTGACATGTGGAAGCCGTATTTGAAGGTGTTGGCCAAGAGGGCCGGGCAGGCCTTGCACATTCTGGACCGGTTCCACATCACGATGCACCTGAATCAGGCGGTGGACCAGGTGCGGCGGGCGGAGAGCACGCGGCTCAAAGGCCAGCCCTTGGCGGAGCGGCTCAAGAAGATGCGCTGGAAATTATTGCGCAAGGGCAGCCACGTCAGAGGGCGGGCCAAGTTGAAACTGGAAGGGCTGTTGGCCAGCCGACTGGCGACGGGCAGGGCGTGGGATTTGAAGGAGGCGTTTCAGCATTTCTGGAAGTATCGCTCTCCGATTTGGGCGGGAGGCTTTTTGGATTATTGGACCCAACGGGCGATGCGCAGCCGGTTGGAACCGATGAAGAAAGTCGCTCGGATGCCGCGGGCTCATGATGCTTTGATTTTGAACTGGTTCAAGGCCAGGGGCGAGGTATCCACAGGCGCGACCGAGGGTCTCAACAAAAAGATCCGAGTGGTGACCAGACGCGCGTATGGATTCCGCACCTATAAAGCAATGGAAATAGCCCTGTATCATAACCTGGGAAAACTTCCAGAACCCCAAATCACCCACAGATTCTGCTGACCAGGCATGTTTACATTGTACATACAAAAATGCGGTTTTGTTGAGGTTCCCGCAGTTTTCAAACACGCTCTAAGACCTGAACAGTTAGGAAGATGTGGGTTTAACATGTGGACAAGGCCAGGGGGATAACGAGGAACAAGTCATCAATTTGAAAAGAAATCCAGGGTTAATCGGGGTCAAAGACGGTTTGGGGGAGGCGGTAAGTTGCGCGCAAGGCGATGTCCCGTGAAGAGCTTCCCACCAGAATGTTGAAATCGCCTTTTTCCGCCACCCATCCTTTTTTGTCGGCGTCATAGAACGCGAAGGCGTCCCGATTCAGGCGCACGGAAACCTTCCTGCTCCGGCCCGGCCTGAGCGACACTTTGGCAAAGGCTTTCAACTCTTTGAGGGGGCGCGGCACGCTGGGGGTCAATGGCTGGACATAAATCTGCGCGGCTTCGGCGCCCTCGCGATCGCCCGAGTTGGCGATTTTGAATTCAAGGGTGACGCCGGGGGCCGCAGGATTTCTGCCGGGTTTGAGTTTTAAATCGGAGTATTTGAACCTCGTGTAGGACAAGCCGTAACCGAATGGGAACAGCGGTTCGATTTCCTTGGTGTCGTACCAGCGATAGCCGACGAGCAGGCCTTCGGCGTAGGTGACCGTTCCGTTGGCGCCGGGATAGGCGTTGAGGGCGTGGGCGGGCGAATCGGCCAGCCGCTTTGGAAAGGTGCAGGGCAGCTTGCCTGACGGGTTGACGTCTCCGAAAAGAACGCGGGCCAGAGCATGGCCGCCTTCCATTCCGGGGTACCAAGCGTAGAGGAGCGCGGGAGCGCGCGAAAGCCATGAACCCATTTCGACGGCGCCGCCGCCCATGAGGACAACGGCGGTTTTCGGATTCGCTTTCACGATTGTTTCGAGCAAGTCATCCTGGCCGCCGGGAAGTTTCAGATCGGGGCGATCGCTCCCTTCGGTGTCGTATCCGCCCTCGTGATTGAGGCCGCCGACGTAGATAACGACATCGGCGGATTTCGCGGCGGCAACGGCGTCCGCAATCAGATTGGCGTCGGCGTCCGCTGCCGGAGGCGCGGTGTCGCCGCGATCATGCCGTCCGCGGCCCGCCGGCGGGTTGTAGCCGGGAGCGTAAATGATTTTCACGGCGCCGCCGATGCGGTTGCTGATGCCTTCCAGGGCGGTGATCTCGTGGGGCGCCTTGATGTTGGCCGAGCCGCCGCCGCGGGCGAACTTGGCGGTGGCGTTGGCCCCGATGACCGCGACGGTCTTGAGATTGGCCGGATTGAGCGGAAGAAGCTCTTCGTTCTTGAGCAGGACAATGGACTCCTCAGCGACGCGGCGGGCGATGTCCTGGTGGGCCTGGGTGCTCAGGACGCCATTGGTTTCGGAGCCCGCCGGCGTCGCGGCGGGATCGTGAATCATGTTCAGCTTGACCATCACGTAGAGGTGACGCCGCACTTTTTCGTCGAGCGCCGACATGGGGAAGCGGCCGGATTGCAATCCGTCCAAAAACGGAGTTGCCAGGTAGTTTTTGGAGTACGGCGGGAGGGTTCCCATTTCGAGGTCCATGCCGTTAAGGGCGGCGAGTTCGGTGTTGTGAACACCGCCCCAGTCGGACATGACAAGGCCCTTGAAGCCCCATTGGTCTTTGAGAACCTTGTTCAGGAGAAAATCGTTCTCGCAACAGTGCTGGCCGCGAAAGCGGTTGTACGCGCCCATGACGGTCAAGACGCCCGCCTCCTGAACGCAAGCGCGAAAGGAGAAGAGATAAATCTCGCGCAGGGTGCGCACGTCCATCTCGACGCTGATCGAGTCGCGCTGTTCCTCCTGGTTGTTGGCGGCCAGATGCTTGGCGCAGGAAGCCACGCCCTGGGCTTGTTCGCCCAGGATGTAATGGACCGCGATGCGCGAAGTGAGAAAGGGGTCTTCGCCCAGGTATTCAAAATTCCGTCCGCACAACGGAGTGCGCTGGATGTTGAGGCTCGGTCCGAGCATGATGTTCTTGTGGCGCTGTTTGGCCTCCTGGCCGATGGCCGAGCCGTACGCGCCGGCCAGATCGGTGTTGAAGGTCGCGGCCAAACCAATCGTTGCGGGCATCGCGGTTGCGAAATCATCTTCACGATTGAGACTGTCAAAACCTCCGCCCGTGTGTTGGCCCACTTCCTCGCGCACTCCCATTGGGCCGTCGTCCATCCATAATTCGGGGATGCCCAACCGCGGCACACCCTCGACAGCGAAACTGGATTTGGCATGGACCATCGCGACTTTCTCTTCGACGGTCAGGCGCGGGAGCAAATCGGCGACGCGTTCGTCGGTGGACTTTGTTTCGTCGAGATAATCCGGCTGCCGCGCGCCCTGGGCGCGAAGAGCGACCGAGGTCAAGGCGAGCATCCAAATCGACGAGTTTGGTAACAGTTGCGCGATCATCATGGCGCAGTTTATCAAGCTGATGTTTGTCTTCCAACCCAAACCTGCATCGGTTATGCTGCAGGCATGATCAAATCGCGCGCCATTGACGACGGGCAAAGGGCAGGGCGCCGCTCTGGCATAGCGTTCCTCCGGCGTCGATCCATTCCGTGACCGTTTGGTTTATGGCTTGCTTATGAATACCAATTCCAATCGCAGAAGCTTCCTGAAAAAATCGGCGGCGGCCACTTTGGCGGCCCCGCTCATCATGAGCATTGAAGAATACGCGCTGGCCGGCCAGGAAAGCGCCGCCTCGCCCTCCCCGGCAGCGCCTTCGTCCAAGGCGACACTGCCCACCGGCACGATCGGCAAGGTCAAGATCAGCCGGCTCATCTGCGGCGGCAATCTTATCAACGGCTATGCCCATAGCCGCGACCTGATTTACGTTTCCTCGCTCCTCAAACACTATTTCACCGATGATAAGATCATGGAAACCTGGTCCCTTTGCGAACAGCACGGCATCAATACCATGCTGCTCTATCCGCGGGACGCGCAGGCGGTGAGCCTCTACGCGAAATATCGCGCGGGCGGCGGCCGCATCAATTACCTGGCTCAAATCGCCCCGGCCAAGACCGACCTGAAAACTGATGTCCAACGCGCCAGGGATGCCGGCGCGGCGGGCGCATATCTGGTCGGAAACCTCACCGATGCCTGGACGCGGGAGGGCGACGTCCAATTGATTGGCCAGTTAATATCGAACATCAGGGAGCAAGGCTTGGTCGCCGGCGTAGCGGCCCACGAATTGCGAAGTGTCAAGGCGGTCGAGGACGGGAAGGTGGCGCCGGATTTTTACATGAAGACCTTGCACGACACCAACTACTGGTCCAAGCGCCGGCCCGACCAGTTCCAGGAAGTCATTGATAACTACGGCGTGGACAATTACTGGTGCATGGACCCCAAGGAGACCATTGCTTACATGGACGACATTAATCGCCCGTGGATCGCCTACAAAGTGCTGGCGGCGGGGGCCATCGATCCCAAGGCGGGATTTCGCCACGCCTTCGTGAACGGGGCGGATTTCGTCGCCGTTGGCATGTTCGACTTTCAGATTGCCGACGACGTCGCCGTGGCGAATGACGTTCTGAAAGCGACGCAGAACCGAGAGCGCGCCTGGCACGGCTGAGGCTTCAGTGATGCACAGGAACTGAGCATTACCCCTTGCGTTTGGGCGGGGCGTGGATGGCGTTGCCATGGACGGCGTGGGCGGTTTCCATCCAGGCTTCGTTGAAGGTCGGGTGGGCGTGGATGATGCGGCCAAGTTCCTTCACGGTCGCCTCGAGGTGGATGGCGGTGGTGGCCTCGGCGATCAATTCCGTGGCGTGCGGACCGACCGCAGCCGCGCCCAAGAGTTGGCCGGTGGCCGCGTCGGCGATCCATTTCACAAATCCCAGGGTCTCCCCGGACGTCAGCGCCTTGCCCAATCCGACAAAACGGAATTTGCCTGTGTTGACGGCGCGGTTCTGCCGCCTGGCTTCGTCTTCGCTCAGGCCGACGGTTCCGACTTCGGGCGAGGTGAAAATGACATTGGGCACCAGGGTGACGTGCTCGCGGTGTTTTTGATTGACAGCATTTTCGGCCGCAGCCAAGCCCTGGGCGGTGGCATAGTGGGCGAGCTGCACTTTGCCGGTTACGTCACCGATGGCGAAGATGCCGGCGACGCTGGTGCGGCAGCAGTTGTCGGTTTCGATGAAGCCGCGCCCGTCCGTTTTCAGGCCGGCTTTATCCAGTTTCAGGCCGTCGGTGACGGGCCTGCGGCCGACGGCGCACAGGAGCAGGTCCGCTTGAAGGGTTTCATCGCCGAGTTTGGCGGTGACGCCATTGTCGGAGGCCTGGAAGTCTTCCAGAGCCTTGCCGGTGAGGACACGGATGCCAAGGGCTTTCTCCATGTTGCCGCGCACTTCGCGACGGACATCAGGATCGAGCAGGAGCAAAATGTCCTCAAGCAGCTCCACAATTGTGACTTTCACTCCCAAGTGCGCCGCCATGCAGGCCAGTTCGCAACCGATGAAGCCGCCGCCCAGAACCGCCATGCTGGCGGGCAGCTTGGTGATGTCCAGAAACCCGCGGCTGTCCACCACGCGCGCGTGCCTGGGAAGAAAAGCAGGCATGGCCGAGGTGGAACCCGTGGCGATGATGACCTTCCTGGCGCCAATGGCGGCGCCATCGCTAATGAGAATGGTGTTGCGGTCCTTGAAGGAAGCTGTGCCGGTGAATTGCTTGACGCCGTTGGCGGTGAGGAGTTGTTTGACGCCGCTCTTGAGCTGGCTGACGATTCTATTCTTTTGACCGATCATGGCGGCGTAGTCCACCGACGCGCCGGTGACGGTGATGCCGAAGGCTTGGGCGTGTTTGATTTTCGCGAAGGTGTCAGCCGCGGCGATCAGCGCCTTGGTGGGGATGCAGCCCCAGTTGAGGCAGGCGCCGCCGAGCTGCTCCTTTTCGACAATGGCGACCGAGGCGCCTAATTGTGCGGCGCGGATGGCGGCGGGATAGCCGCCCGGGCCGGCGCCAATGACTACGACGTCAAACGTTTCCATAATTCAATGTCCTCAAGTTTGGTTTTCACCGCGTTTATGAACTGGGCGCCCAGCGCGCCGTCAACAAGCCGGTGATCCGCGGAGAGTGTGATCTTCATGATCTGGCGGATGACCATCTTGTTGTCGCGCACGACGGGTTGATGGATCGCGCTGGCCACGGCGAGAATGGCGCCTTCGCCGGGGTTGATGATGGCGCAGAAGTTCTCGACATTGAGCATGCCCATGTTGGAGATGGTGAAAGTGCCGCCGCTCATCTCGTCGGGCGTGAGTTTGCCGGCGCGGGCCTTGTCGGCGAGTTGTTTGGAGAAGGCGCTGATTTCCGCCAACGTCAGCCGCCCGGCGTCGTGAATCACGGGCACGACCAGCCCCCCTTCGATGGAGACGGCCAGGCCGAGGTTGATCCGGCTGTGCCAGCGGGTGCTCTGGCCGTCCGTGCTGCTGTTGACAGCCGGGAACTCCCGCAGAGACAGCGCGACGGCCTGGGAGATGAAGTCGGTGAGGGTGTGGGGCGCGCCCGCGGTTTTGATCTGGTTGCGATAAGCGATGAGATCGGTCATATCCACCGCAACGGTGACGTAGAAATGCGGGATGTCGCGGAAGCTCTGTGTCAAACGCTGCGCGATGATCTGCCGCATCTTGCTCATCGCCTTGGGTTTCTCGGCGATGGCGCGCCGCACGTTTTCAACGCTGATGCGTCCTTCTTCGCCCGCGGTGACGCTGAGCAAATCCACTCCTTCCCTGGCTGCGAGCTCTTTGGCGGCGGGACTGACGCGAAGCTTGTCGTAGCCGAGGGATTGCAGGTATTGCCGCACGTCGCTCTCGACCACGCGGCCCAGCGGGCCGGAGCCTTTGACGGGTGCGGGATCAACCACGCATTGCCTGGCCAGGGCGGCCGCGCGCGGACTAATACGGAAAAGGGCCGGAGCCGCGACGGGCTGTGGCGATGGCGTGATGGGTGAGGGGGCCTGAGCGGAAACCGCGAGCGTGATTGGCGCAGGTTGTCCGGCTTGGACCGCAATTGGCCTCGAGGTGGGCGTCGTCGCTTTTGGCGCGGCGGGAACGGGGTTGGCCACTGTTGAATGGCTTCGCCGGGCTTGCCCAGGAAACCAACCGTGGTTTGCACGGGAACGTTCACGCGGGGCGGCACGATGATTTTGAGCAACGTGCCTTCCTCGAAGCTCTCCACGTCCATGACCGACTTGTCAGTCTCGACGGTGAAAAGGATGTCACCCTTGGCGACCTTGTCGCCCTCTTTCTTGAGCCATTGGACGATGGCGCTTTCCTCGGTCATCTGACCGAATTTGGGCATGATGATGGGTGTGGCCATAAGGCGGCTCAAAGGATGGAGTTGGCGGCGTCCAAGATGTCGTTGACGTTTGGCAAAAAGGCCGCCTCGAGAATGTGGGACTGGGGCGCGATGCCGTTCTTGGCGCCGACGCGTTTGACGGGCGCGTCCAGATAGTCAAACACAGCGTCCTGAATTGTGGAGGCGATTTCGCCGGTGTAACTCCCAATGTGGATGGCCTGGCTGGCGACGACGCAACGGCCGGTTTTCTGCACCGAGCGCAATATGGTTTCCAGATCCAAGGGCACCAGGCTGCGCAGATCAATCACTTCGGCGTTGATGTTTTTGCCGGCCTTCAACTCCTCCGCCGCCTTGAGGCAGTCGTGGACCAGCGGCCCCCAGGCCACCAGAGTGATGTCGCCGCCTTCACGTTTGATGTCGGCGACGCCCAGGGGAACGATATAATCGCCCTCGGGCACGGGGCCTTTCATGGAATAAAGCGCCTGCGATTCGGCGAACAGGACGGGGTTGTTGTCACGGATTGCGGACTTGAGCATCCCCTTGGCGTCATAGGGCGTCGCCGGATAAACGACGTACATGCCGGGGATGTGACAGAAAATGGATTCGAGGGTCTGCGAGTGCTGGCCGCCGTAACCTTTGCCGGCGCCCGCGGAGGCGCGGATGACCAGTGGCACCTCGGTTTGGGCGCCACTCATGTAATGCCATTTGGCGGCCTGGTTGCTGATCTGGTCGGAAGACATCAGGGCGAAGTCAAAATACATCAGCTCCACCACCGGTCGCAGTCCGTTCATCGCCGCGCCGCACCCGGTGCCGCAGATGCAGGCTTCGCTAATGGGGGTGTTGAACACGCGGTCGCGCCCGAATGTTTCGAGCAGTCCTTTGGTGACCTTGAACGCGCCGCCGTAATCGGCGACGTCCTCGCCGTAGAAAATCACGCGCTTGTCGCGCGCCATTTCCTGCACGAGCGCCTCTTTGAGCGCGTCCTTGTAGGTCAGTTCCCCATTGACCCGTTTGAATTGGGGCAGGGGACCCGACAACTCGACGTTGGCGAACTCGGCGGGGACGGTGTCGCATTTGGTGTCGGTGTACATGAATTTGAGCACGTCCTTGGCCTCTGGATCGGCCGCGGCGGCGGCGCGTTTGGCGGCGCTGGAGTTGCGGTCCACGACGCGTTTCTCCACTGCGGCAAGGCTTTTGGCGTCGAGCACCCTGGCGTCGAGCAGTTCCTTTTTGTACGCCTCAATCGGATCGATGGCCTTCCATGCCGCCTCCTCTTCCTTGGTGCGATACTCAATGCGGGGATCGCTCAGGGAATGGCCCCAGTAACGGTAGCAATTGACATCCAGGAACACCGGGCCTTTGCCGTCGCGGCAGAGTTTGGCGGCGCGCAAAACCGCGTCGCGCACGGCCAGGACGTTCATGCCGTTGACGATCTCCGAATGCATGTTGTTGTCCGCGAATCCGGCCGGGCGGCGGGCGATGTGCGTCACGCCCATCACTTCGTCATCGCTTCGGTGCGTCATGCCGTAATGGTTGTTGCAAACCAGAAAAATGATTGGCAGGCCAAATTTGCGGGAGGCCAGATGGTTGGTGAACTGGGCCTGGGCGGCGAAATTCAGGGATTCCAGGACCACGCCGTTGGCGTAGGCGCCGTCGCCCGCGAAACAGCACACGACGTTGCCGCGCTCCAGGTAGCGGTTGGCCAGGGCCGCACCGGTGGCGATGGGAACGCCGCCGCCAACAATGGCGTTGGCGCCAAGATGCCCGACGCTGAAGTCCGCGATGTGCATGGAGCCGCCGCGGCCCCGGCAGTAGCCGTCGTCTTTGCCGAACAACTCGCAAATCGTGCGATAGACGTGCTCTTCCAGCGCCGCCTGCACCAGGTCCTCGTGCTTGCTGGACCGGCAATTGGGGACGCGCTTGCGGAGTTGCTCATCGGTCATCTGGCGGATGGCCACGGTTCCCTTGGCCAGGCTTTCGCCGTGGCCGCGATGCGTGCTGGTGATGTTGTCGGCCAGCCCAAGCGCGCAACACGCGCCGGCGGCGGTGCCCTCCTGGCCGACGGAAACGTGCGTTGGACCGCGGTAGTTGAAATCGCGGATCGCGTCGTACGCCCCGGAGCGGAGCTTGACGATCATCTCCTCCAACTCGCGGATGACCAGCATGTCTTCCAGGATCGCCACTGCCTCCTCATGTGTGATCGTTCCGGCTTTTAGCTCGGACTTGAGGCTGGTGTTGTGGCGGTAGGCCGGGATTTTTCCGCAGTCAATTTCGAACGGCTTGAATTCCGGCCGCGAGTCGCTCACATAGGTCGTTGATTTCTTCATCGGTTGCTTAATGTATCAGGCGCTGATGATCTTAACTCATTTCCTGGCCGCCGGTCACGCTCAAGGCGACGCCGGTAATGTAAGAGGATTGGTCGGAGGCGAAGAAGACAACGGCATTGCAGACATCTTCATAGCTGCAACCCCGTTTCATGGGCACTTGGGCAATGTACGCCTGGCGCACGTCCTCCATGGTCTTTGCGCCAGGGACTTTTCCGGCGCGGAGGTACTGGGCGAACAAGCCCTTTTCCGGATGGGTCCAGAGCGGGGAATCCAGCAGGTTGCCGGGGCAAATGGCGTTGCAGCGCACGTTGAATGGCGCCATTTCCAGCGCCACACTCTGGGTGTGGCCCACGCCGCCAAACTTGCTCGCGGCGTAGGCGGAGTTGGCGGCGCTTCCCTTCTTGCCGGATTTTGAATTGATGTTGATGATTGAGCCGCCCCCCTGGTTTTTCATGGATCGGCAGGCGTGTTTGGTCACCAGGAAATAACCGAAGAGGTTCACGTTCATCACCGCCCGCCATTGCTCCGCGTCGGCGTCGGCGATAGGCTCGGCGATGAGGATGGCGGCGTTGGACACGACAATGTCCACGCGGCCATTTTCCGCCGCCGCGCGCTCAAAGAGCATCTTCACATCCGCTTCCCGCGTCACATCCACTTTCACGCCGAGGACACGGGCGCCTGTCTCTTTGGCGATGGCGGCGGCCGTTGTGTTGAGGGCAGTCTCGTTGAGGTCCGCAATCACGACGCGGCAGCCTTCGCGGGCCAGCCGGTGCGAAATGGCCTGCCCCAACCCTTGCGCGCCGCCGGTGACGATGGCAACTTTGTTGGTCAAATCCGCGCTCATGATCTTGGGTATTGGCCCACCAGGGCTTCTTCGGATTGTTTGTTCCAGTGGCCGTCAGCCAGCGGGAGTTTTCCGTCAAGCTCCGTCAATGCCGTGAGCTTAAGGCCGCGACATGAGGGATAGACGAGGATTTTTCCCGGCATCAGGTTCTTTTCCACCGCCCGGATGCCGTCAATCGCGCCGTCCAGCCCCGACACGGCGGCAACGGAAAGGTTGGTGTCGATCTGCCGCGAAACGACCTTGCGCAGCACCAGCTTCATGTCATCGAGCGTCGAACCGCTTGTGCCGATGAAGTAAAGTTGCTTCTCAACATAGGCGTCAAGATCAATTTCGGCGGTTTTGTCGGCGGGGATGCCGGCAAAAATGTTGATGATGGCCCCGGGGGCGGCGTCCTGGACGGCGCGCGCCACCAGCGCGGGAACCGGCGCCATGAGCACAATGTAATTGAACTTGTCCGGCAGTTTGTCCTTCGACGGGTTGTAAACGCGCAGCGCAAGGTTGTTCTTCTCCGCCAGGGGTCCGGCCAATTTGCGCAGTGCAGCCAGCCGTTCGTCGCTCAGGTCTCCGGCGAACACCGTGACCCCGGCGACCCCCTGGCAGAGGTCGCGGATAACATGCATCGTGCCCATCGGGCCGGCGGCGCCAATGATGTTGATCTTGTCGTTCTTGCGAATTTCCGCCGTGCCGGGGATGGCCGCCATGGCCTGCGCGGGCTCAACGCCAGTCGTTCCCACAACCCGGATGCCGCCATAGTGGACCCGTCCCACTTGCGAGACCACGGCGCGGCCAAACTTGCCCCCGCCCCGCACGATGATGAACAAACCGCCCACGCCGATTTTTGGGAAAAGCTTCTCCACAGTTTCGGGATTTGCCCCGAAATAGATGACGTCGTCGTAAGCGCCGTTTTTCAAGCCGGCGATCTTATCCGCGGTGGTGAAAGTGGTGGCTTGGGGTTTGCCGCGCAGATTTCCCGTGCGCCTCTTGTCCACGGGCGTCTCCCCCACGACAAGCGTCTGGCCGCCGTCCTTGAGCGTTTGGCGTTGCTTCTCCACGTAAGAGTCCTCCACGCACGCCCACGGTTCCACCAGCGCCAGGGCCGAGGCCGGCAAATCCTCCGGCACTGGAATGAGCATGGATTGCCCGTCGGGGGCGGTGATCACCCGTTCGTCAAGCAGCACGTACTCCTGCAGGGCGCCCTCAAAATTGTAGCCGAACGCGGAGTTGGAGTTGGCCGTCGGCAGCCAGCGATAATCGGTTTGCACAAGGTAACGCTCGCCGACTTTGTGCCGGGTCACGTTATTGCCGGTTTTGACGATGCGCAGCACCGTCTCATGGCCCGGCACCGTCGGTTTGTCGCCGGGAACATAATTGGGCATTTCCTGTAATTGCGCCTGGGCGATGCCGCCGGTGATCGGCGACTTGCGCGCGTGACTGGAAAACTGCTTGAGCAGCTTCAAGTCGGAAAAGCACAGGCCCACGACTTCCACACGACCCAGAACCTGGTGAGGCCCCGGATCCAGGATGGCCTTGGCCTCATTGATCCGCAACTGGTCCGGTCCGACCAACTGCACTGCGCGCTGCTCCTTTGGAATGGTGGCTGTTGACATCATCGAATTTCCTTTAGTTAAGCATGGCGAGAATCTGGCCCGGGGTCTCCTCTCCCGTCAAGCCCCGCATCTTGTCCTCGAGTTCCGGCCTGAGTTCGCGTCCCAGTCTCTCGAAAAACTCATTTTTGGCCGGGACGGTCGCAAAGTTTTTTCCGGCCCACTTGCTCAGATAGCCCATCGCGCTCCCGCGTTGCAGGACCGAGTGCGCGTAGATGATATGCGCTCCCCGCAGAAACACCGGCGCCAGGGGCCGGAGTTCCTCTGTCGCAAAAGAATCCACGAACTTGTTGCCCGGCGAATTCATCTCCGTGCCAACGACCACCGGGAAGTGGTGTTTCTCCGCCAGCGCGACCACGTCGTAGAGATTACGCAGCTTCTGGTCCTTGGCGCCGGGAGTGTAATTGCGGTCCGGGATGACGTTCAGGGCCGCCGCGCCCGACGCCATGCCGACCTGGAATAACTCCTCGATGCACTTTTCCCCGTCGCTCGTCCCGTCCAGCCACGCCAACGTCGGAATAGCGCCCGAGTTCAGCACGAACCGGTTCATATCCGCCATCAACGGAAACGATCCTTTGCCCGGCTGCACATAGCCCGCTCCGCCCTTCTTCATCGTCCGTGCGCGAATAAGATTCTGGAGTTTCGCGCCCTCGGGGGCGGCCTCGCCCAGTTTCTCGCGCCAGAATGCCGCGCGCTGGGCTGGGGCGGCAAACACCCGCGCGGTCTTGCGTTCGAAAGCCTCGCAGAGATGCCGCTCCGTCGCGTTGCCCTTGGGCGTCAGCGGCACAACGTCTTTCTCGTAATCCAGCTCCACGGGGCGCATGAAGGCATTGACGCGCAGCAGCAGTTCGCGCGTCCGCCGCTCCGCCGCCTGCCGCATTTCTGCCAGGAACGGCTGCGGCGCCGCCGACGTAAAACCCACACCCATGTGATAGGCGATCCCCGGTTCGCCGGGGGAATTGATCACGCGCGTGGAAAACTCCGGCACGAAAACGCGCGATTCCAGGCTTGCACAAGCCTTGAGTCCGACAATGCGCCCCGCCTTCAGAAATTCCTCCAACGCGTCCAGCACGTCGAAATCGACAATCCCCGCCACAGCCAGTCCCGCCTTGCGCGCCAGCCATGCGAACTTCGACGGCGAATACCCATACGCGTTGTAAGAAAAAAAAGTGTGCGCGTGCAGGTTAACGTCCGTGCCTGGCCTCGGCGCCGGCAATTTCCCCTCCTCGATCTCCCGCCAAAGGAGGACCAGCGCCCGGTGTCGTTGCGCGGGGTCGAAACTGTCGAGCTGCTGTTCCAGCGATTCAATCACTTGAAAATGTTCTCCGAATAAATCACGATAAGTGGCGCGCCCGGCGCGAATCGAACGCGCGACCCACTGCTTAGAAGGCAGTTGCTCTATCCAACTGAGCTACGGGCGCAAACACTTTAAAATAAAGGTTTTATGCACTGACCATCGAACGGTAATTTCACTTTTCTATACTTGTTTTCTATACTGAGGCATGAAAACGAATATGGACGAGAAATCCGCCAGCCGCCTCTGGCAGAAAACAAAGTACGCCAATCTGGTTCGCAACGCTTCATCCGGCAAATACTTTGCCCGTTTTCGCAGCAACGGCAAGTTGATTTGGCGCGGCTTGGACACGGACGTTTTGAGCACCGCCGCCCAACGCTTGCCGGACAAAATCAAAGAAGCCAGGGACGAACAGGAATTGCTCGCCTCTGGGAGCGACCCGCGCATCACGTTCGAGGCCGCCGCCAGGATGTACATCGAGAGAATCAACGCATCCCCTGACTTCAAACCCAAGACCAAGGCATATCATCAGGAACGCTTGGACGCCTTTTTCAAGTCGTGGCCGGACGCGAAGGCCAAAGCGATCAAAGACTTCACCAAGGCCGATTGCATCGAATGGCGGAATCGCTTTGCGAAGGATTACAGCCCCACCAGTTTCAACCACACCCTGGGGATCGTCCGCGCAATTTTCGAGATCGGGATTGAAGCGGGCGCCAGACGCGACAATCCCGCCAAAACGAAAGAAATGAAACGCCTCTCGGAAACCTCGAAGCGCCTCCGCCTGCCGGAACCGGAGCAGTTTGAGAAGTTCGTCCAGGAGATTGAAAGCGGCGGAAGCGGACATTCAAAACCGTGCGCGGAGTTGGTTCAATTCCTGGCCTTCGGCGGTTTCCGCATCACCGAAGCCAAATACATCACCTGGGCGGACTGTGATTTTGTGCGCGGAAAAATCACCGTGCGCGGCGAACCAGAAACCGGCCTTAAAGGCAGGCGCTCCGGCGAATCCCGCGAAGTCCCCATGATACCGGACATGCGCCAGTTGTTGGAACGGATGAAATCGGAGAGGACAGACGAACCAAAGACCGCCGCCGTGATGCGCGTCCGCGAATGCCAACGGGCAATGGACCGCGCCGCCAAGGTTGTTGGCATCGCCCGTCTCACCCACCACGACCTGCGCCACCTGTTCGCCACCCGCTGCATCGAAAGCGGCGTGGACATCCCCACCGTGTCCCGTTGGCTCGGCCACCGCGACGGCGGCGCATTGGCGATGAAAGTTTACGGCCATCTGCGCGACCAGCATTCGGCAGCAATGGCCAACCTTGTGAGATTCGCAACGAAATGATGCGGCGTGCATCCTCAGCCTCGACATCGGGCTTCCACCCTCTACTTTAAAGGACATTTCAACCCGATTTTTTTCTTGCGTGGCTGATTACTAGGCAAAATATGCCAGCGGTCGGAATTGCACCAATAAGACCCGCAATCGCACCGGCAACGCAGCAACAAAAGCAGCCTACCATACCGAGCAATTTAGACGTGTGGAAACATTGAAAATTTCATACGGACGCCCTACTCCTAACGGGGTTAGGCCATTTGCATCAGGCGCACGGAAGGCGTTTGGCCGGCCACCTGGCAGCCCTCCATCAGAGAGATGGCAGACCGTTGTCAGATGAGCAACAGATTGTTGCCAGAAACGAAACGCGGGGACTTCGCGGGGCATTCGCCTTTCCCCTTTTGCTTTTAGTGTGGCGTTGTTGGCTTCGAGGAAGGCCATTCGAACCTTTGCTGCCGCGTTGCGCTGTCGGTCGTCCTGGGCCGGATCAGTTGCATTTGCGCTCTCAGGGTCCGCGCGGCCCCACCGCGATTGATTGCCCCGTTACGACCCCCAATCAATTGCCTTTTTCCGTTCTACCCCCATCAGGGGCGATTCTCGGCGGCGGGCCTGGCGTTGGCTCTCGTTTTTCCGAAAGGCGCATCCGCGCTTGATTTAAACTGATTTGAGGGGCATCGTAGTGGCGGACATGAGCACCGCCGAAATGCTTTTTGAAAAGGCGAGGCATCTGCCGGAGAATCTCCAGGCAGAGGCGTTGCATTACGTTGATTTTCTTTTGACCCGCCGCGCCGCCGAAAAAGAAGACAAAGAGTGGAGCCAGTTCTCCGCGACGCAGCTTGCCCGCCAGTATTCGCCGGAAGACGCCATCTGCCAAGCGTGAGGAAAACCTAACAATGCGCAAAAAAACCCTGAATTTTACCGCCGTCATTTATCCTGATGCGGACAGTGATTGGCTCGTCGCGCACAATCCCGAAACGGGCACGACTACCCAGGGCAAGACGTTCGAGGAGGCTCTCGCCAATTTGAAAGAAGCGACGGAACTTTATCTCTCCGAGTTTCCCCTGGCCACAAAGCGCCGGGCGATTCTTACGACCTTCGAGGTGTCGTCGCTGGCTCATGCCTAAACTCCCGGATGTGTCGGGCAAGGAAGCGCGCCGTGCATTGGAGCGGCTGGGATTTGTTTTCAAACGCCAAAGCGGCAGTCATGTGATTATGCGCCGGGGAAATCGCGGTTGCGTTGTGCCGATGCACCGGGAGATCAGCCGTGGAACGCTCAAGGGGATTCTGGAGCAGGCCGGGGTCAGCGCGGGAGAATTCATCGCGGCGCTGTGAGAGTTTTCTATACTCCCTTTCTATACTGACCCCCATTTTTCCGGCAAAAAATGGCAAGCCGCAGCCAAAGCCGAAGGTTCACAATACCCCTATAAACACAGGGCAAATCAGCAATTGGCAACGATAGCAAAAATCAGGTTCCCGACTTAGAAGGCAGTTGCTCTATCCAACTGAGCTACGGGCGCAGCCGTTGCAAATCAACCACTTGCATACAGGAACATCGAATCCAACAGTCGTTTATCAGCGTGCAAACCTGATTCGTTTCGTTCCATCAAGGACATATTATGCCCGAATCCGCATCCGGGGCAAGCTGCCACGCAAAAACGCAGGGGGGATGCGTTGGATCTCAGTACTGGCCCGCTTTCCGCAGTTCTTCTCGAACCCGAATGCGCGAGGGGCTATTGAATTGCAACAGCTCCGCTGTCGCGCGCCCAACTGGCGTTCGACCGATAATGCGCACACCCTGGAGGCAGAAATGAACCGACCAAGTATCGCGTCGCGGGTTGAAAGCTGAACGACTTCTCCTGTGTCAGGATCCACGGAGGAGATGTTGGGGCCTTTCCGCCGGTTGCAGTCGAAGCAGGCCAGCGCAAGATTCTCGACGGACGTGGACCCACGGTGTTCTGGATCCAATGGGCCAATTTTGCCGGCACTTGCTTTCGTTCAAGCATCGACAAAAGGTCCGTGTCGATCAAGAAGCTCACTTGAATGGCAGCCGATGTCGTGCTGGCGCTGGGAATGGAACAGGGCAGGCGGCAAACAATTCAAGCAAGCCAACGGCTCCTTGACGTTTGGCCGATTTAGGGGTCAGCACGATGCTGTTCTTGCCGTCGCGCATGGGCCGCACTTCACCCCCCATGAGACAAGCCAGAGGCGTCTCGACACCATTTTGGAAGCGTGCCCTGGCCAATCTTGGAAACAGTGATGGTCGCATCCCGGCTGTGAAGGGCTTTTGTGAATATGTTATGAACATCCCAGGCTTTCGCCGCAGTTGAGGCATTTGTAGCAGGCCCCGTTGCGCACGGCGACGTGGCCGCAGTTGGGGCACGTCGGGGCGTCAAGTTGAAAATGGGCCACGCTCTCGCTCAAACTCGTGACGACGCGGGCGGGCGCGGTTTTGGCGCGGCTGCCGTTGCCGTGGCCGTTGGAGGCGCCGCCCGGATGGACCAGAATGTCGGCGTCGTCGGAAAGCGGCAGGTCAGAAACCGGGCGGTTTATTTTTTTTTTGACCTCGTCCATGAGACCGGGCATCGCCAGTTCAGGCTGATTGCGGGTGCCCAGGCTGGCCTCGCGGTAGCCGGGAATGAACTGGAGGGCAAGCCAGCGGAAAACGTAGTCAATAATGGAGGAAGCATTGCGGATTTCCGGGTTCTTGGTGAAACCGGACGGCTCGAATCGTTGGTGGGCGAATTTGCGCATCAACGCTTCCAGCGGCACGCCATATTGCAAGGCCAGGCTCGTCAGCGTGCCGACGCAGTCCATCAATCCCCCGATGGTCGAGCCCTCCTTGGCCATGGTGATGAACAGCTCTCCGGGCTGGCCGTCGTCGAAGAGGCCGACTGTCAAGTAGCCCTCGTGTCCGGCCACGTCGAATTTATGGGTGATGGCGGTGCGGGTTTCGGGCAGACGGCGGCGCAAGGGCAGGCCGGCTTGGGCCTTGAGTCTTTCTATCTCGGCTCCCATTTCCTTGAGGCGCTCGGCCGCGGATGGGTCTTCGGCTCCGTCGCCGGTCTTCCTGGTGTTCAGCGGTTGCGACCGCTTGGAGCCGTCGCGGTAAATGGCAACGCACTTAAGCCCCATTTTCCATGCCTGGACATAGGCGTCCTTGATGTCATCCACGGTGCAGTCATGGGGCAGGTTGACCGTCTTGGAAATGGCGCCGCTAATGAAAGGCTGGGCCGCCGCCATCATCTTCAGATGGGCCATGTAGCTGATGCTGCGCTTGCCGCGATAGGCCTTGAAGGCACAGTCGAAGACCGGCAGGTGCTCGGTTCTCAAACCGCATCGGATGACTCCGCCTTCTTCCTGCACGTCCTCAATGGTGTCAAATTTCTCGACGTGGGCGAGGATGGCGGCGCGTTCGCTCTCCGGGTATCCCAGCCGCTGGAGGGCGTCGCCCACGCCGCGGTTGACGATTTTAAGCATCCCGCCGCCGGCGAGCAATTTATATTTGACCAACGCTATGTCCGGCTCGATGCCCGTCGTATCGCAATCCATCAGGAAGGCGATGGTGCCGGTCGGCGCCAGGACGGTGACCTGCGCGTTGCGGTAGCCGGACTGGCGTCCGCTGGACAGGGCGCGGTCCCAGCACTGGCGGGCATCGTCTTTGAGATAGGCGAATTCATAGCTGGGATGGATTTCCTCGACGGCGTCGCGATGGAGTTGGATGACGCCGAGCATGGAGTCCGCGTTGTCCCTGGCCAGGGGAGCGGAGACATGGGCGCAGCGGGCGTCGTGGTAGCCCTTGAAAGGCTGCGTGACGGCGGCGATTTGCGCGGATTGTTCGTAGGCGTGGCCGGTCATGATGGCGGTGACGGCGCCGGCCAGGGCGCGGCCTTCGTTGGAATCATAAGGCAAGCCGTAGCTCATAATGAGCGAGCCGAGATTGGCGTAGCCAAGGCCGAGGGTGCGGAAGACATGGGAATTCTCGGCGATCTGCCGGGTTGGATAGCTGGCGTTATCGACGAGGATTTCCTGCGCGGTGATGAAAACACGAATGGCCGCCTTGAACCGTTCGATGTCGAATTTGCCGTCGTCGCGCTTGAATTTCATCAAGTTGAGCGAGGCGAGGTTGCAGGCGGTGTTGTTGATGAAGACGTATTCGGAGCAGGGGTTGGTGGAGTGGATTGGCTCGGTGCCCTTGCAGGTGTGCCATTTTTGGATGGCGCCGTCGTATTGCATTCCGGGGTCGCCGCAAATCCAGGTGCCCTCGGCCATCTTGGTGAGCAGCGTGGCGGCGTCCTTTTTCTCCAACGGGGTGCCGTCGGTCGAGCGGCGCGTCCACCATTCCCTGCCTTCCAGGGCGGCTTGCATGAAAGCATTGCTGACGCGCACGGAGAGATTCTCGTTCTGGTACATGACGCTTCCGTAGGCGTCGCCATTATAGGAGCCGTCATAGCCTTGTTCGATCAAGGCCCAGGCCTTCTTTTCCTCTTTCTGTTTGGCATCGACAAACTCTTCGATGTCGCCATGCCAGTCGCGCAAGGTGTTCATTTTGGCCGCGCGGCGGGTCTTGCCGCCGGATTTGACGACGTTGGCCACCTGGTCATAGACCTTGAGGAAGGAGAGGGGGCCGCTGGGCCGGCCGCCGCCGCTGAGCTTCTCCCGGCTTGAGCGGATGGGGCTTAAGTCGGTGCCGGTGCCGGAGCCGTATTTGAAGAGCATCGCTTCGCTGTGAGCCAGTTGCATGATGCTTTCCATGTTGTCATCGACCGATTGAATGAAGCAGGCGCTGCCTTGAGGGTACTCATACTGGGTGCGGGCGCGCTCGCCTTGCGCGGTCTGGCGGTTGTAAAACCAATTGCCGCGGGCGGATTGGGCGCCGACTTGGTACTGATGGAAAAGGCCGACATTAAACCAGACCGGCGAATTGAAGGCGCCATACTGGTTGACGCAGAGCCAGGCCAATTCGTCATAAAAGACTTCCCCCTTCGCCTTGTCAAAATACTTGTCGCGCACACCCCAATCGGCAATGGTCCGGCACACCCGATGGATTAACTGGCGGACGGAAGTTTCGCGTTCGCTGGTGTTCTGTTCGCCATAAAAATACTTGGATACAACCACTTTGGTGGCCAGAAGCGACCAGGATTTCGGGACTTCGACATTTTCCTGCTTGAAGATGACCTTGCCGCCTTCATCGGTGATTTCGGCGGTGCGCCTCTCCCATTCAAGCTGATCGAAGGGTTTGACGGACGGATCGCTAAAGACCCGTTCCATTGGCAGCAACGTGTCAGCCGGCGATCTTCCCGCCCGGCTGCGAGCGGCAACGGACGATTTGGAGCGGCGCCGGTGCGGGGACTCAACGGCAGACTCGACTTGGGCGCGTGCGTCAATCATGTGAAATCCTTTATTTCGATGTCTGATTAAACTATGCCAAAAATTCTTTCGCTTGCCTCAATCCGGCCGGCGGCTACAAAACGCGGTTCCAGACCGCGATCCCCATCCAGTGGGGAGTCTTTTTTGAGCGTAACACCACATATAGTGGTTGCAAGCATTTTTTGAAAAAAAGTTGTTCCCTCGTTGTCCACAGGATAACCGGCCGCTCGGAGCCTGAAAAACCGCCGTTTTGATGCCAGAAACATCCACGTTGGAGGACGGGTGTGTCTGACTTATTTGTTGTGAATCAGGTGAATTCCTGTAGGGTGCGTTCCAACGGAAGGCCGGGCCGAAGACGACCCCGGCAGCTCCATAAGAATCCTTATGAAAACAAGAAAAAGCGATGCCGCCAATCAGCCCCTCTCGCCTGATCTTCTGGGCAAAATGGATGCCTATTGGCGCGCGGCCAACTACCTGTCTGTGGGCCAGATTTATCTCTACGACAATCCGCTCTTGAAGCGCCCGCTGACGCTGCAAGACGTGAAACACATGCTGTTGGGACATTGGGGCACAACTCCGGGGCAGAATTTCATTTACGTCCATTTGAACAGGGTCATCAAAAAATACGACCTCGACATGATTTACGTCTCCGGCCCCGGTCACGGCGGCCCCGCGGTCGTGGGCAACACTTACCTGGAGGGCACTTACAGTGAATACTATCCCAACGTCAGCCAGGACGAGGCCGGGTTGCGGAAGCTCTTTCTTCAGTTTTCCTTCCCCGGCGGCATCCCCAGCCACGCCGCCCCTGAGACTCCAGGCTCCATCCACGAAGGGGGCGAGCTGGGCTATTCGTTGAGCCATTCTTTCGGGGCCGTTTTCGACAGTCCCGAACTGATCGTCGCCTGCGTCGTCGGCGATGGCGAGGCGGAAACCGGACCGCTGGCCACGGCGTGGCATTCCAACAAGTTTCTCAATCCGGCCACTGACGGGGCTGTGCTTCCGATCCTGCATCTCAACGGCTACAAGATTTCCAACCCGACCCTCCTTGCCCGCATCACCCGCGAGGAATTGGAACAGTTGTTGCGCGGCTACGGCTGGACGCCCTATTTCGTGGAGGGACACGAGCCTGAGCCGATGCACCAGGCCATGGCCGCAGCGCTCGACACGGCGGTGGAGAAGATCAAGGAAATCCGGCAAAATGCCCGCGTCCGGGGCAACATTGCCCGTCCGCGCTGGCCGATGATAGTCCTCAATTCCCCCAAGGGCTGGACGGGGCCGAAAGTGGTGGATGGTCTGCAAATTGAAGGCACCTTCCGTTCGCACCAAGTGCCGCTCTCCGACCCGGCCTCTCATCCCGAACACCTGAAGCTGCTGGAAGACTGGCTCAAGAGCTACCGTCCCCAGGAACTCTTCGACGCGCAGGGCCGCCTGAAAGCCGAACTGGCTGAACTGGCTCCCAAAGGCGAGCGGCGCATGGGGGCCAATCCTCACGCCAACGGCGGCATTCTCCTTCGCGACCTGCGCATGCCGGATTTCCGGGATTACGCGGCCGCTGTGCCCGCGCCGGGAGTGCGCGGCATCGGCGACACTCACGTTCTGGGGCCTTTCCTGCGCGACGTGGCCAAGTTGAACAGCGAGCAGCGCAATTTCCGCGTCTTCGGCCCGGATGAAACGCTCTCCAACGGACTGGAAGCGCTCTTTAAAGTGACCAACCGCCAATGGGACGCCGCCACCGTCGCGAACGACGAATTCCTCGCACCCGCGGGCCGCGTGATGGAAATGCTCAGCGAGCATCAATGCGAAGGCTGGCTGGAAGGCTATCTTCTGACGGGCCGGCACGGGCTGTTTAACTGCTACGAGGCATTCATTCACATTGTCGATTCGATGTTCAACCAGCACGCCAAGTGGCTCAAGGTGACCTCCGGCCTTCCGTGGCGGCGGAAAATCGCCTCGTTGAACTACCTGCTCGCCTCCCACGTCTGGCGCCAGGATCACAACGGCTTCACCCACCAGGACCCCGGGTTCATCGATCATGTCGTCAACAAGAAGGCCGGAGTCGTCCGCGTTTACCTACCGCCGGACGCCAACTGCCTGCTTTCGGTCATGGACCATTGCCTGCGCAGCCGCCATTACGTCAACGTCGTCGTCGCCGGCAAACACCCGGCGCCGCAGTGGCTGACCATGGACGCCGCAGTCAAACATTGCGCCGAAGGCATCGGCATCTGGCAATGGGCCAGCAACGACCAGGGGGTGCGTCCCGACGTCGTCATGGCCTGCTGTGGCGATGTGCCGACTCTGGAAACGCTGGCTGCCGTGTCGATCATGCGCGAGCGTCTGCCCGATCTGAAAATCCGCGTGGTCAACGTCGTGGATCTCATGAAGTTGCAGCCCCAAACCGAGCACCCGCACGGGTTGAGCGACACTGATTTCGACGAGCTTTTCACCAAAGACAAGCCGGTCATCTTCGCCTTCCATGCCTACCCGTGGCTGATCCACCGTCTGACCTACCGCCGCGCCAACCACGACAATATCCACGTCCGCGGCTACAAGGAAGAAGGCACCATCACGACCCCTTTCGACATGACGGTGCTCAACGATCTGGACCGCTTCCATCTCGTCATGGATACCATCGACCGTGTGCCGCGAACGGGCGAGAAGGGCATCTACCTCAAGCAGCAGCTCAAGGACAAGCTGATTGAGCACAAGCAGTACATCGATAAAAACGGCGAGGATCTCCCGGAAATTCGGAATTGGCAATGGGGCGCCAGTCGGCAATAGGTTCCCGTTGATCAATGGGCGCTGCGCGCCTCGCCGTGGCTGGTTCCTATTTCCCGCCTGGCTTTTCGAGCCTTGCAACCCGGTCTTCCAGATCGTGCAGCTTGTCGTCCCCGCGCTCCTCTTTGCAAAAGCCTTGGTAAAGGCTGATGAGCACCGCGACCAGCCCGCACGCCAGCAGCAGCTCAACCAATCTGAAAAGTTGAAAGTGTACTCTCATACATGGTCAATACGGCCCCCAAGCCCCAATCTTGCGCGCGCCCCGCAATTATCATGCACAAGGATGCACAAGCCTGCATAAGCGCCGGGATCTCCGCGCCGCAGAACGGAAAAGCACACGACTGGATTTGCCGGACGCTCATTCGCAAAACCAGAGCTGGGCGACATCTGTTCTCCCTTGCCTGTCCGCCAAAGCCTCTTTTCTTCGATTTGGCGGCATCAAATGACATTCAGAAGAATCTTGTTGGAAATGCGCGATTTTGCCCATGGTGGCACGCCTTCAAAGGGGGGCGTCTCGCAGCTATGGCGCCCCCTTCGGGTCAGACCAGAGCTTTGTCCATTCCATAGATCGGGCTTGCTCTAGAGCGTTTTTCACTAGGGGCAGCGGTAGAATCGCTGGAGCACGCCGGTGGCAGGGTTGGAATCGACGAAAACACTGGGGGAGTTGCACAATGTCACGTTGGTAAGCGTAGTCCAGTGGGTGCTGGCGGGTGAATCAGCATACTCGATCTGACACGTTGAACCGATGCCACCCATAATCTGGAGTGTGGCGAATCCGGAGGACAAAACGCAATTCAGAGTGACTGGCCGCGGAGGATACACATAGGGATTCATTCCCATGGCATGAAAGGCAGCGAGAGACGCTGGCGAAGAATCCAGGTTCCAAGGATAGGGCCGATTGGTAAAGTTGAAATAGCAGACGGCCTTAACCGCCGGCCATTGTTGGATCGTGTTTGGAATCTCTGCAAACCAGTCCGCCTTCGCATTTGGATTATTCGTATCTTCCATGCACCCAAATTCAGCGACTACAAGAGGTTTTTGATGGTTGTTTGTTCCCCAAGCGTAGAATCCTGAAAAGACATTCGTAAAGGGAGTCCAAACGGCGTTTGTATCTCTGGGATACCAGTTGTAACCATCGCAACCGATGACGTCCACAACATCATCTCCCGGATACCAGCGATCTGCCTGCATACGACCACCGGTGGCGGGATTCGTGTAGGAGGGTTGAGTTAGCACCACGGCCCAGATCACATTAGTTACGCCTTGATCGCGAAAAAGGGACACGACATGGCGAAACGCCGCCTGATACTCTTCGGCGGTGCCATAGTTTGTTACCCCTGGTGTGTCTTGATCGTTTTCCGGTTCGTGGTGGAAAGTCATCAGGGTGAGTTGCTCAAACTGCTTGAAAGCGCTGGCCCGATTAGTGATCCACCAGTCCCAAACACCATTGGTGATAACGCTCCATCGGATAGGAGACAGATCGTTTGTGTCCTTTGGTTTCCATGCCACAAATGGAATCCGTCCCTGTGATGCGGTCCAAGTTTCGTATGAGGTGGGAATCCCGTCTTGCCATTGGTAATACTGGTGATCAAGACAGAATCGCCGTCCGATTTCATTTTCCAGCATCATGGTGGCCTGCTCCGCCGTGTTTGTTTTAGGTTCGGCATAGGCCCCCAGAAGAACGCCGGTTTTTGGAAAAAGGCTTGCCGGATCTGCCGCGCAGGCGGCATTATTGCCCATTGCCCAAATCATTAGCGACGACAGCGCAATTGGCGGACAGGTCTTTAGGACCAGCATCAACGGATTCAGTGTTATTTTCATCGAAAAGCAATTGCCACGGCCAACTTATCAACCGATCCAAGAGATCCATTAGGGTAATCGGCCAAGCGAGAGAATAACTTTAGCGAGAAACAATTTTTTTCACGGTTATCCCTGTTTTTACTTCAAAGGGGGCGTACAGTAGTTTCGGCCATTTCAAGCCGAAAAACCTCTGCTTCTGGGGGCGTAGTCTGGGGGGCTTGGCGGCAGATGGCGTTGTAAGCCGCAAGAGCCGCAACTCCCGCTGGCTTGACGTAAGGGCGCGTGCAAAAATAGCTTCCGGAGAAAAGGCGTAATTCAAAGATTTTGAAAGGAAACGCAATTGTCAGAAAAATGGGGACAGAAAGATGAAAATGGCCCTTCGCTCCCAACGGGGGGGGTGTTATGTTTCTGCCCTGGATATTTCTGACATTCTTTTCAAGAAAAATCCGACCTTTTTCCCAAATCTTCGCCTAAGAAAGTTTTTGAACCGCGAGCCACGCGAACCACGCGAAAAATCCGGAACTGTTCCCCCGAAAGCAGTTCGGAGTTCGAGTATTTGGCGTATTTCGCGGTTCACTCTGATTTCTATATTGGCATTGGTTTTGAGGTTCCATATTTTATGCGGTCTTTATTCGAGTTTGCGATCGTTAGGCGAGGTTCTGAGCTTTCGGTTTCGGCTTGCCGCTCTTGGTATATTGTGCTTTAATGGGCCAGAGAGAATGCAGGTTTATGGCTGGAAAACTTGAAATCTTGACCGCAACGGGTGGCAAGGCTGCCGCCGATGGCCGGAACTCCATCACCGCCGGTCCGCGCGGACCGCTCGTGATGCTGGATGATGACCTGCTGGAAAAGCTCGCCTAAGGAGAACACCTATGTCAACCGAACCCAAATGTCCTTTCCACTCCGCTGCCGGAAGCAGCGCCTCGAACCGCGATTGGTGGCCGAACCAGTTGAAGCTCGAACTGCTGCGCCAGCATTCCTCCAAGTCCAATCCCATGGGCGGGGAGTTCAACTACGCGGAAGAGTTCAAGAGCCTTGATTTGGCGGCTGTGAAGAAGGACCTCGCGGCGCTGATGACCGACTCGCAGGACTGGTGGCCGGCGGATTTCGGCCACTACGGCCCTTTGTTCATTCGCATGGCCTGGCACAGCGCCGGCACCTACCGCACCGGCGACGGCCGCGGCGGCGGCGGCAGGGGTCAGCAGCGTTTCGCGCCGCTCAACAGTTGGCCGGACAACGTCAGCCTGGACAAGGCGCGCCGCCTGCTGTGGCCGATCAAGCAGAAGTATGGCCGGAAGATTTCATGGGCCGACTTGATAATTCTCACGGGGAACGTCGCCCTGGAAACGATGGGGTTCAAGACGTTCGGTTTCGGAGGCGGTCGGGAGGATGTCTGGGAGCCGGATCAGGACGTCTATTGGGGCTCTGAAGACACATGGCTGGGTGACAAACGCTATTCAGGCGACCGGGAGCTGGAAAATCCGCTCGCTGCCGTGCAGATGGGGCTGATTTACGTCAACCCGGAAGGCCCCAACGGCAACCCCGATCCGGTTGCCTCGGCGCGCGATATCCGCGAGACCTTCGCCCGCATGGCGATGAACGATGAGGAGACAGTGGCACTCATTGCCGGGGGCCACACCTTCGGCAAGACCCACGGCGCCGGCCCTGCCTCCCATGTGGGGTCTGCTCCCGAAGCGGCCGGCCTCGATGAGCAGGGCTTGGGCTGGAAGAGCACTTTCGGCACGGGCAAAGGCGGCGACGCGATTACCAGCGGCCTGGAAGTGACCTGGAGCACCACGCCCACGAAGTGGAGCAACAGTTTTTTCCAAAACCTGTTCGGTTACGAATGGGAGCTTACCAAAAGCCCCGCCGGCGCGCATCAGTGGACGCCGAAAAATGGCGCCGGCGCCGGCACAGTGCCCGCCGCGCATGATGCCTCAAAACGTATCGCGCCTTCCATGCTCACCACGGACCTCGCCTTGCGGTTCGACCCGGCTTACGAAAAAATCTCCCGGCGTTTCATGGAGAATCCAGATCAGTTCGCAGACGCGTTTGCCCGCGCGTGGTTCAAGCTCACACATCGTGACATGGGCCCGCGCGCGCGTTATCTCGGCCCGGAGGTCCCGAAAGAGGAACTCATCTGGCAGGACTCCATCCCCGCGGTGAACCACAAATTGATCGGCGCGAAGGACGCCACCTCGCTGAAGGACAAAATCCTGGCTTCCGGCCTGTCCATCTCGCAATTGGTTTCCACCGCCTGGGCGGCGGCGTCCACGTTCCGTGGCTCCGACAAGCGCGGCGGGGCGAACGGCGCCCGCATTCGCCTGGCGCCGCAGAGGGATTGGGAAGTCAACCAACCCGCCCAGTTGGCGAAGGTGCTGGAGACTCTCGGCGCTATCCAGAGCGCGTTCAACAAGACGGCTAAAGGCGGCAAGAAGGTCTCGCTGGCGGACCTGATCGTTCTAGCCGGTTGCGCGGGCGTCGAAAAAGCTGCGAAAAATGCCGGTTCCGAGGTCACGGTCCCCTTCACACCGGGACGCATGGATGCCTCGCAGGAGCAGACCGACGTCGAGTCCTTCGCCGTGCTCGAACCCATCGCGGAGGGCTTTCGCAATTACCTCAAGGGGAAATACACTGTATCGGCCGAGAAACTGCTGGTTGACAAGGCGCAATTACTGACCCTGACCGCGCCCGAAATGACGGTGCTCGTGGGAGGCATGCGCGTCCTGAACACCAACTTCGGAGGGGCGCGGCACGGAGCCTTCACCAATCGACCCGATGCGCTGACCAACGACTTCTTCGTGAACCTGCTCGACATGGGCACGGAATGGAAGCCGGTCTCGAAAGACGCGGACCTCTTTGAAGGCCGAGATCGCAAAACGGGGGCGCTCAAGTGGACCGGCACACGCGTGGACCTTGTCTTCGGTTCAAACTCCCAACTCCGCGCCCTGGCTGAAGTCTATGGAAGTGCCGACGCCGGGATGAAGTTCGTCCACGACTTTGTCGCGGCCTGGCACAAAGTGATGAACCTTGATCGCTTCGATCTTGCGTGAACTCCGACCTTCAATCATTCAATCTTCCGTGACTCCACGGAACCGGATAGGGCGTATCGTATCGGCGGCGAAGATTTTCACGGAATTGCGCTGAATCGCCCAGGGTTGCCCGCGGATCGGAATGGGCGGCCTTGAGCGCATCAGAATCTCGCTCCGGGATGATCGGCGGACCCGATTTCGGGGGGCCAAAGATCATGGCCGCGCGGTCTGGCGGTTTCACTGCTTCCACAAAATTCCTTATGCGCTCTGCAGTTGCTGTTCAGCTTCGAACCAATGTTTCTGGTCACAGCCGGGCTGCTGTCCTCCCGACAGCCAAATCTCGTAGGCTTTTAGTGCGATCATCGCTTGCGAAGGGGTTGCTCTTGTCGGCTTGGTTGGCTTGATCGCAGAAACGCCGGCAGTTGCAATTGGCGCTGATTTCGCGGCGTTCCGAGGGGTTGAAGTGGATGATGTGTTTCGGCCTGAGTTCATAAACATAATTTAAGCTTTCTGTATCTTCTTTAATTTGAGCCACGATTGTGGCTCCAGCTTTTAAAAGCAGGGAATAAAAGGAGAGGGACTGCCCATACCCATCGCAGTCGGACACCCGGTAAACTAAGCTCTATGAGCACTCACACCATATGTCCTGAACCGGGTCGCGCAAGACAAATCGGCATAAATCGCATTCCAGAGGGGAAAGCCATCGGCTCAAATCCAAAACTGCTCCAGGGATATTCGATCAGCCGCTGGCCAGTCCGCAGCAGACGGGCGCGCACCGGGTTGAGATGAACGTAATCGCAAACCGTCCGCAGATAGCCGGTGCCGTTGCCCTCGACGTGCA
>Ga0224557_1000984_pt1 | contig 28996 bp, 25 predicted proteins | sample 714S31014metaG_FD_180677 | JGI IMG/M metagenome (GOLD analysis project Ga0224557, IMG submission 180677) | Peat soil microbial communities from Stordalen Mire, Sweden - 717 S3 10-14 | ecosystem: Environmental > Terrestrial > Soil > Wetlands > Peat | place: Sweden: Norrbotten County, Stordalen... | reverse complement strand
GCACTGTTGAGCATGGCGTGATACGCAGGGCGGTACGGCCACTCCACGCGAAAGTAATGTTTCACAAACGTCCGGCGGTTGCGGTCGACCGAATCGAGCAATTCGTTGGCCCTGGTTTCGCTTTTGGTCTGCGTCTGCAGAAAGTGGAGCTTGAACTCGCGGGGGGCAAATAAGAAGACCCGGAGTGTGTCCGTTCGCTGACGCAGAAAATAGGCTGATCCCCGCCCGACGATGACACAATTGCCGGTGACCGCCGCCTCTTCGACAACCTGTTGCACGAGTTCGATCATGCGATCCGCGTCGAAGACTTCCTGGGCGCTAACGGGAAGCGATCGCTCGTGGCTGCCGAACCGGAAAACTTTTGTGAGCCTGTACAACAGGGGATCCATGCATTCCTCGCGCTGTTCGACGACTGCCCGCGCGACCTGGGCGATGCGCGCGACTTCCTCGGTCAACGATTGATCCAGCATCTTCCAACCCAGGCGCTGGGCGAGCGTTTCGGCAATCACCGTGGTGGCACAACCGAATTCACGTTCGATGGCGATAATCTTGATCATATTTAGTGCACCGCGACGGGGCCTCCGGGCTTCGCCTTCTTCATGATAAACACAAACGGAACCAACACGAGCGCGGACATTCCCAACAACCAGAAATTGTCAATGTACGCCAGCAGGCTCGATTGCCGCGCCACCATCTCCCCGACCACACCGTACGCCTGACGGGTGGCCATCACCACGTCCGCGCCCGAGGCGATGAAGTGGTGGGTCAGTGACCGCACCGTGCCGATGAAATGCCCGTCGTAGACGGACAGATGCGAGATGAGCACCGATTGATGGACTTGTGCGCGCCGCGCCAGCATGGTCGTGACAAACGAGATGCCCACACTGCCGCCAATGTTGCGCGACAGATTGATGAGGCCGGAGGCGGCGTTGTTTTTCTCGCGTGGCAGGTAGGCGTACGCCGCGGTATTGATCGGCACGAACAGGAACGCGATGCCGGACGCCTGGAACACACGGGCCCACATCATGGTTCGGAAATCGACCTGCAGGTTGAACCGCATCATGTTTAACGTGGCCAACCCGATCATCAGGAAGCCGAACGCGATAAGCTTGCGCGCGTCGTAGTGGGTGACGAGAAACCCGATGAGCGGCATTAACAGCATGATGGCGACGCCGCCCGGTGAAATCAACATCCCGGCTCTTTCCGCGGTGTAGGCCATGAGTTCCTGGGCGTACTGCGGAAGCAGGACGGTGCTCGAATACATCACGAACCCCACCATGAAGAGCATGACATTGGCCGTCAAAAAAGTGCGGTCCTTGAGCAGCCGCAGGTCGACGATCGGGTCCTTCACGCGGAATTCCCAAATGACCGCGAGGATCAGCGCGGTGACGAAGATGAAGGTGAAGACGCGGATATAGGGGGTCTGGAACCAGTCGGCGCGTTGGCCCTTGTCGAGTACGATCTGCATCATCCCGAGCCCCAGCGCAATCAGCCCGAATCCCAGGTAGTCGATCTTCGCGCCAACGCGATTCTGTTTCTTCAGGTACGGCGGATCGGCAATCAGCCGCGAGGTCAACAGCAGCGAGAGGATGCCGACCGGCACGTTGATAAAGAAAATCCAGCGCCAGGTGAAATTGTCCGTGATCCAACCGCCCAAGGTCGGCCCCAGGGCGGGCGCGGCCACGACCGCCATGCCATAGACCGCGAACCCCATCCCGCGTTTGGCCGGTGTAAAGGTGTCCGCCAGGATGGCCTGTTCGCTCGGCTGCAGGCCGCCGCCGCCCGCGCCCTGCAGGATGCGGAAGAACACCAGCCAGCCGAGGCTCGGCGCCAGCCCGCACAACAACGAGCTGAGGGTAAACAGCGCCACGCAACTCATATAGAAACGCTTGCGCCCGAACCTGCCCGAAAGCCAGCCGCTTAACGGCAACACCACGGCATTGGACATGAGGTACGAAGTCAGCACCCAGGTGCTCTCGTCCACTCCGGCCCCCAAATTCCCCGCGATATGCGGCAGCGCCACATTGGCGACGCTGGTATCCAGCACCTCCATGAATGTGGCCATCGTCACCACGATGGCGATGAGCCACGGGCTGTGCGGCTGTTGCCACATCGCCTCGTGCTGGTTGACGGGAGCCGCTTCGCTCATTTCACTTTCACTTCCGGCACCACGGAGGCTCCCAACGGCAGCACGATCGTGGTGTCCGGGATTTCATCAAAAACGATCTTGACCGGCACGCGTTGCACGACCTTTACGTAATTACCCGCCGCGTTTTCGGGCGGCAGCAGGCTGAATTGCGCCCCTGTGCCCGCCTGAATGCTGTCCACGTGCGCTTTGAATTTCAGTTGCGGATAGGCGTCCACCCTGACCGACACCGGTTGGCCGGGTTTCATGTGGGCGAGTTGCGTTTCCTTGAAATTCGCGGTGATCCATACGTCAGGACGCACAATTGCGAGCAACGCCTGGCCGATTTGCACGTAGTTGCCGGCTTCGACGGCACGGTGCGTCACGCGCCCATCTTCGGGGGCAACGAGGTGGGCGTACGAGAGGTCGAGTTCGGCCTGGTGCAGGAGGGCCTCGTTTTGCGCCGCATCGGCCGTGGCGGTTTCGATACTGACTTTGCTAAAGCCGGCTTGCGCCTCGGCTGCCTGTTCTTTGCTGCGAGCCACGTCAACCTGGGCGGCCGTGGTCCCGGCTTGCGCGGTCGCCAGGTCGATTTGACTCTGGGAAACGGCCCGGCTCTCGACGGCTTGGTAGCGTTTCAAATCCGCTTGCGCGCGCGCGGCCTCGGCTTCGGTGGCGACGACATTCGCTTTTTCCTCGGCGGCCTTGGCCTGATCCACGGCGAGTTGCGCCTTGGCCTGTTCGAGCCGGCTGCGCGCGGCCGTCAGGTTTGCCTGGGCCTGCGCCAGCTTCGTCTCGTAATCGCGCGGGTCAATCTCGACCAGCAACTCGCCCTTCTTGACCTCCTGATTGTCATTGACCAACAATCGCGCCACGCGCCCCGACACCTGCGGAGCAATGGCGATGGCGCGTCCGTCGATGAACGCGTCATCCGTGGACTCGTAGGGCGCGACAAAGAGGAAGTAGTAAAGGACCACGCCGACGACGATCACGAAGATCCCCGCGCCGATGAGGATCGGAAGCCGTCGCCGGGAGCCGGTCGACGGCGGAATATTGTTTTCCGAGGAAATCTCCGGCACTGCGGTAGTTGTCATAGTCTCTCCTGAACAGAAATCAATGGATGGGAAGCTGTCACATTTTTGTCTTTGTTTCCACCTCGATTTAACCGGGGCAGATTCAGGGAGCAGTGGTTTGGCGTGGAGAGAATTCAGCCGTTGGCAAGACGACCAAGTTCAGCGGTTTATTTTTGCAGAGCGACGATTCGGCTGCCGGATTCTTCCAAGGGACGAATGAAACCGGCTTCGTTATCTTGGAACCCGCGCCGTAGGGCGCCCGTTACCGGGTGAACCCCTTGCGGCAAATCGCTGTTTGATTCGCGGGGAGCATTACAAGATCGGCCTTGATGCAAGAAACGGTCAGGCGCAAGGTTGGGCGCATGGCTGTCGCCAAGAGCAAACTTCTATCGATTCTCCTTCTTGGTGTGTTTTTGGGTGGCCGGGCCGGATTCGCCGCGAGTGGAATGTTTCCCAAAATGCCGGCGGCGCCGAAGGTGTTTGTTTTCACGATTTCCCGCGACAGCGGCGATGCCAGGGTGACGGCGCGGGCGCTGCAGGGAATGATCAACCAACAATCCGCGGAAGTTTATCTCGTCACCGATCCGTGGGATTGGGAACAGCTCAAAGCCAGCGGGAAACCGTTTGAGGTAGTGGAGCCCTTGACCGGACCCGACCCCGGATTGAGAACGCTCTTCAAGAAATACCAGAGCCGCGTGAAAAAGGTGATCGTTTACGAGAACGTGCCGGATTGGAGCGGGTACGTAGCCCTGATGGCCGCAGCGCAGCAAGGCGGAATGGCCGTCACGGAACCGCTGTGGCACCATCTGGCGGAGGAATTCGACTGGAAAGGGCCCGTCGAGAATTTTCAAAAGAAGTGGAAAACCCGAATTGACGCGTACGACTGGGCTCTTGCGAATCTTATGCCGAATTGCAGCCAACAGGTTCTCTTTGTGACTCGAATTGGTTTGCCGTTAGTCGACTATGCCGTAGCGAGCCGTGGGTTTATTTTCTGGTTGGATTTCAATGCCGAGCGGTCGGAAGTAGAAAGGGTCTTTCGAGCTCGGCGGGACAGAGCGGGTACGACCCTCATGGGGTATGCAAATACCGGCGATTGGGGGAACGTCGTTGCCAACCCATTTGGCATCGGATATGTCGTTAGTGACCTGTATGCGAACGGCAGCTTCTGGTCCAGTTTCCCCAACAAGACGTATCGACAGGCTCCGGGGCGGGCCGTGGTCGCCCAACCAGGGAGGATCTATGCGTCGATCATGTGGAGCGACGGCGACAACATCCAGTTTGATCAGAACGCGATCTATCACTTATGGACCGAGACTCCTCATGGCATCGTTCCAGTTGCTACGGCGTTAAGCCCCACCTTGCAGGAGCTTAATCCGCCGTTGTTGGATTGGTATTACTCCAAAATGACGCAAAATGATGAACTGATGGCTGGTCCCACCGGAGTTCAGTTCATCTATATTCAAGACTTTAGTCAGGAACTCTTTCCAATGTGGTGTGGACTCACTCGCAGGTGGTGCACGGATGCGGGTTTCCACACGGTTCGTATCTGGCAGGCACCTGAACGCAGTGTGAACAGCACCACGTACATGAAGACTTGTGGAATGGACGGAGTTATAGGCGAAAGCAAATTGTTCCAAGCTGGTCTTCCGCCGAGAGTTGGTACAGTCGGTGCCGAAAATGAAGAGGATCTGTTCAATGATTTGGCGCGGATTGTTCCCGACTCGCGGGGCCCCAAGTTCTGCAACATCGCCTGCACTGCAGGTCAATTCTGCAGATGGGACCGCGGGTATGCCTCGATCCTGCGACAGGTCAATCGAATTCAAGCAGCGTATCCCGGGCGTTATGTGTTCCTCTTGCCGAAAGACCAATTTGCCACCGCGCGGAATTATTACCATCTCGGGAGCCCTGTGGGGGAATACGCGGACGTGAGTGTGATTAGCACGCGGCCGGGAATGAATAACGGCTTGTCGCCAAGGCTTGCAGGCGACGGTGAATTCCAGACTGTTGAGCACGAAGGTGCCCCATGTTGGCTCCCGTCGACACATACCGCCTCTCGCTATTTTTACCTCGCTAAAGACGAGGGATTCCGGATACAGCCTCCGACCAGGTTGCAAATCGAGGTGGAATACTTGGATGTCGGTAGCGGTGTGATTGCACTGGATTATGACTCCAGTGATGTTCAAGCAACCGCAGTGGGGGCTTACAAGAGGCATCCTAATGCGGTTCATCGTGCCAACACAGGCCAATGGCGGTCAGGTCAATTTCAATTGGACGACGCTGTATTTGCGGGACGCCAAAATGCCGGCGCTGACTTTCGGATTTACATTGGAGGCGATGATTTATTGATTCGTGCCGTGACGGTGCGACGGATTGGGCCGTAGCGGGCTTCTTAGGGAGCGGAGCGGGAGTTAAGGACCTCGCGGTAGAGGTGCGTGAATACGCAATGCCAAACGACTTTTCGAACTGGAAAGATCACGATGCCTTCGAAACCACCTTCGCCCGCCTACTTAAAGGCCTGAGAGCGGAAGAAGCCAAAAAAAAGTAGTATTTGTGATTTACTGGCCGCTTTCCTCTGGACATCGTATTCCGATAGTGGTATAATCCTAAGTATGGATGTTTTGATGGACATCTTTGCCGGGGTTTTTGGTGTGGTAACGGCCAGAAATCGGCACGCGGGCGGGGACCCCTCCTACCCCCCGATTCTACCAAACGAAGCCAGTTGTAATTTGGGCAAATGGCGCTTTATCTATTTGTGGTGGAGTTTGTTGTGTAGATTACAGAAAAATGACAACTGGCTTCGTTTTTCTAGATATGCGAGCTGCGGCGCGATACCTGGACGACAGGGATGCCGCAAACGACAGCGGCGTCTCGCAGACTCGGCTCCGCGCCCTACAATCGGAGATGGGTGTTGGACAATGGAAGAATCTGCGGTTGCCGCAAACGACAGCGGCGTTTGCCACAGGAGCACGGCGTGTGGCGTGTCGTCAGACTCCGCTCCGTCCGACTCGGCTCACAGAAGCGCAGCTACAACTGGCGAGGAAAGGGCTACGGCGCGCGGAGGGGGTAATCGGCGGTCTTTCCTTTTTTGGGGTGGCCGATTAGTGTGTCGGGCGGTTGGGTCGCTATGAGGAACACGAAGATCACTTGCACGATTGGGCCGAGTACCGAGTCATCGGAGATGTTGGAGAAGATGATTCGGGGGGGGATGAATGTGGCCCGGCTCAATATGAGCCATGCGACGCATGAGTGGACACGGGATATTTTTCAGCGTATCCGGGCGGCTTCCGAAAAGGTCGGGATTCCCTGCGGGATCATGATGGATACGCAGGGGCCGTCGATTCGCACGGGGGATCTGCCCATTCCGATGGAGTTGAAGCCCGGCGATATTTTTGAGTTTACGGTTAAGGGCGCGCAGAGCGAGGAAGAGAAATCAGTCGACGTCAATTACCCGAATCTTGTCAAAGATATCCACGAGGGCGACACGGTGCTGGTCGACAACGGGGTCATTCGGTTGCGGGTGCTGGAGAAGCTGCACCGGCGGATGCGTTGCGAGGTCCTGACGCAGGGGGAACTCGGTTCCCGTCGGCATATCAATCTCCCCGGCGTGAAGATCAGCATGCCGTCCATCACGGAGAAGGACCGCCAGGACGTTGCGCTCGGCATTTCCCTGGGGATCGACATCATCGCGTTGTCATTTGTCCGCGAGCGGAAGGACATCGAGGAACTTCGCGAGATGCTTCGCGCGGGGAATTCGGATGCGAAGATCGTCGCCAAAATCGAAGACCAACAAGCGGTGGTCAACCTGCATGATTTGATTGATGCGGCGGACGGGATCATGGTTGCCCGGGGCGACCTGGGGATTGAGTGTCCGTACGAAGAACTGCCGATCATCCAGCGCCGAACGGTCAAGGCCTGCATTCGCAAGGGCCGGCCGGTCATTGTCGCGACGCACATGTTGGAATCGATGATTGAGAATCCGATGCCGACGCGGGCCGAGGTCACAGACGTGGCGAACGCGGTTTTCGAGCAGGCGGATTCCGTCATGCTATCGGGAGAGACGACGGTTGGGAAATATCCGCTGGAGTGCCTCGAAGTGCTCGACCGCATCGCCCAGCGAATCGAGCGCAGCGGTGGCGCCAATTATGCCGAGGACGTTGAACTGACGGAGGAGCGACAGAAAATTGTCCGCGCCGCGGTGGTCATGGCGAATGAATTGAAAGCCAAGGGCCTACTGGTCTTCACGCGATACGGACACATGGCGCAGTACACGTCATGGCTGCGGCCGAATCATTCGCGGATTTTTGCGTTTACGAACAACGAACGAATCCGCAACCAACTCAACTTGCATTGGGGCGTCATGCCGCAGTTGATCCAATTCAGTGAAGACCCGGAAGAGACGGTTTTGCGCGCCGAGCAGGTGCTTTTGGAGCGCGGCTACCTTGCCAAGGGCGACCAGGTGGTCATCGTCTCTGACATTCTCGCCCACGACAAAGTGATCAACGCCGTCCAGATGCGGATCGTGGAGTGATTAGCTGGCAAGGCAGGTAAAACATGGCCCGCAGGCTGCTACTAAGGAAGCGTCAGGGTCCAAGGATTATGCAGCAACATCTCGCTAACTGGTTGATACAGCGCCATCAACAAGCTGTTCGCCGCAAGCCGGATCACCCGAAAGCGTGGTCGAAACTTTATACGATTTGCACGCAGGAACTCAGGTCCGCGGAGTTTGTGCAGTTTTGCGAGGAAATCATCAAGGCCCATCCGGGCAATCGGCATGCCTGGACGTTTCTCCAACTCAGCACCAAAGACGATGCGGAACCCAGAGACCTTTTGGCTTTCGCGAAAGAGGTCGTGGGTCTTCACCCCGACGACGAGCACGCGTGGACGCGGCTCGACGCTGCTTATGAAGGCAAGGAAGATGACTTTGACCTGATCAATTTCGCCAAGGGGATCACCAAGCAACAGCCGAGCAACCATTTCGCTTTGGCGCGTCTGGCGCTGGCTTACAAGAACCAGGGCAAGTACACCGAGTTGATCTCCGTCTGTTTCCAACTATTGACCGCGAAGCCGGATGACGCGCAAACCTGGTGCAATCTCGCCGATGCGTACGCGGCCCGTTGCAAGTACGACGATGCCATTGCCTCCTACGAAAAGGCCATTGCGCTCAAGCCTAATTATGTCGTGGCCTGGAATAACCTCGGGAACGTGCACCATCTCCAAGGGCAATACGACAGGGCAATCGAAGCGTACAAGAAAGCGATCTCTATCAACTCGGGAGACGCCACGCCGTGGGTCTGGCTCTGCCTCGCTTACGCGGAAATGGGCAAGCCGACAGAAGCGTATGAAGCGATCAAGAAAGTTGAAAAGTGCCTGCCGCTCGTCGCCAGTATGCTGACCGAGGAACTGGCGGAGAAATTTTCAACCGTCCCTGTTGGTTGAAGACGGCTCACATCGCAGAAAGTCCACGCGCGTATCTCCATAAATCGCCTCGCGCACTGATTCCCACGGTGTAGTCACCGCGAGCGCGTCACGCTTTGCTGACTCGAGTACCAAAAGCCCATCGCTCGCCAGCAATTGCGGCAGAGACTCATCATGCAATAATTCCTGTGCTTCCTTGCCATATGGCGGATCGGCAAAAATCAGTGTGAATGTTCCGCTTGCGGTTCCTAGCTTTCGGAGTTGCAGCTCCACCGCGGCGCGAGCCACGGAAAACTCGCAAGCTACTTCGCGGTTCCGACGGAACGTTGCCAGGTTTCGCTCCAGGCATTCGGTAGCGGTGCGCGCATTCTCCACAAACAGTACCGACATTGCCCCGCGACTGGCGGCCTCCAGTCCGAGCGCGCCGGTTCCCGCAAACAGATCCAGCACACGCGCTCCGATCAGACGCGCGCCCAGGCTGGAGAAAACCGCCTCGCGAATACGGTCGGCCGTCGGCCGCAGACCCGCGCGTGGCACGTCCAGTGGCATTCCCTTGGCGAGGCCGGCAATGATGCGCATGGCTAGTTGTTAAAGAAGTTCGGCACCTTTACGGGGACCTTATCAAGCAGTTGCTGGACAACACCCTTGGCGATGCGAGCTGTCAGGTCGGTCTTCGGCGAATTGTAAGGTCCTGACACTTTGAAGCTCAACGACAGTGAACCGTCTGTCTGTTCAGTGAAAAAACTCAGGATTTCTTTTGGGGCTGCGCCGAGCGCCCCCTTGGCGAAAGTGATCGTCAGATTGTGATTGAGTGAATAGTCGGCGAGCGAGACGGAACCTTTGCCGGTGATCTGCAGTTCCGGTGAAATGATACGGATGACCGGTGTCTGCATCACATTGTTGCTGATCGAGTACTCCATCACGCACTCGCTGAACTTCAAATTGCGGAGCGCATCCATCTGCAGGAGCGTTGCCAGCAGATTCAATATTGGGATCTGCGTCAATTGGCCGCCGTCAATCTCCATGCGACCGTTGCCGACGATCGTCGGCAGCCCGCCCGCGCCTGTCAGCGCGGTGGTTGCCACAAGCTTGCCGCTCATTACCGGCTTCGTCCCGGCATCCTGCAAGAACTTCGCCACATCCGCGTCCTTGATTTGCAGGTTGATGATGTACTGGAACACATCGCCCAATTTCACCGTAAGATCACCCGTCAGGGAGCCGTCCGCGAGCTTGCCGCTTAATGGCGCCAGCTTCACCTCGTCCGACCCGAGTGTCACGGACGTGCCAACCTTTTCGACAAAGAGCGCGTTGGCCACGTTGATCTTGTCGATAGCCGCCTTGCCCGTACCATCCAGCTTGTTGTCAATCAGGCTCACGGCACTTGTGAAATTGATCCCTTGCAGGTCGACGATCGGCTTGTTCGCTCCGCTGACGAGCGACACGGCGCCCTGCGTGATGGCCAGCTTGGAAAGAACAATATTGAGCCGGGTCGCAGTTTCAGGTTTTGACGGCGCTACGGGCATGGGCTTGACCTCGGCGGGCGTCGGATTGGTTGCGCTTCCCTTTGCGCCGATGGATTCGTAGTTCCACTCGTTCTTGTCGTTTTGAGAGAGTGTGATAACGGGCTTGTCGAGGGAGAGTTGTTCAATCTCGACGCGCCGACTCAACAACGGTAGCAAACGGTAGTGCAAGACAAAGGCATCGGCGGTGAGCAGGTTCCCGGTAAAGCCCGCGGGATTGCCGATAGTCACGCCGCGTAACTCGACGCCGCTGAAGAGCGACACATGGAAGGTATCAATGCGTACATCCGCCCCCAATTCTCCACGCGCCGCTTTCAAGACCTGCTCTTTGAAGGCGGGCGTTTGTAAGTAGCGGTTGGTGAAGAAAATCCCGGCACCCACCAGCGTGAGGACGAGCACGATCAGCACGGCGAGGATGATCGAAACGATTTTAACGGCTTTCATTGTCTTTCTCCACGAGTTCGTATTTGGCTTACCATGGAATGTCGCCTACAATAGACGCGCCTTTCAACAATGGACAAGCTCTTCGTCATTTTCAATCCCGCCGCGCGCGGGGAAAAGACCCAGCGGGTCCGCAAGTTTTTGGAGGCAAAAGCCGGTCATTCCGTCATTCTCGCGCCGACACAGCAGGCGGGTGACGCGCGGCTGCTGGCCGCCGAGGCGGTGAAGGAGGGCTTTCGCATCATCGTCGCTGCGGGCGGCGACGGGACGATCAACGAGGTCGTCAATGGTATAAGCACTTCGGGCGCGACCCTCGGCGTACTGCCGCTCGGTACGGTCAACGTTTTTGCGCACGAACTTTGCATTCCGCGCCGGATCGAAGCCGCGTGGCAGGTCATTAAAACAGGGGAACTGCGCACGATTGATCTTGCGTGCGCTGAAGCCGGCGCTGCCACGCGCTACTTTGTCCAACTGGCGGGAGTCGGCTTTGATGCACAGGCAGTGCGGGACGCCAGTTGGGAGTTGAAGAAAAAGATCGGCCCGCTCAGTTATGTGTGGGCGGGAATCAAGACCCTGGGGACGACGCTCCCGCAGGTAGAGGTTTCCTTAAACGGTAGCGGCCCACGGGCGGCTGGCACGGCCGTGCTCGTGGGCAACGGGCGGTTCTATGGGGGGCCGTTTGCGCTCTTTCCGAAGGCGCGGATGGACGACGGGTTGTTGGATGTCTGTGTTTTTGAGAACTGTGGCTATTTGGACGTGTTGCGTTACGGACAGGGTATTTTGCGCGGCGCGCACATCGACCTTGGCGACGTGGAGTATTTTCAGGCGGAGCGACTGGTCTGTAATGCGCCCCCCGCGACGCCGTTTGAGTTGGATGGCGAGGACGCGGGTGACGCGCCGGTGACGTTCTCGATCGTGCCGCGCGCGTTGCGAGTGGTCGTGCCGAAATCGGATGGAGGAAAACACCATGCTGGATGAGTTCATGCAGTCCCCGTCGTATGTGATGGCGTGCCAACAGTACGACCGTGTCGCTGACATTCTTGATATCGGGCAAAGCGAACGCATTCGCACCAAGATGCCCAAGCGCGCCCTAATTGTGTCGGTTCCCACGAGGATGGACGACGGACGCACGGAGATGTTTACCGGCTACCGCGTCCAGCATCACCTCTCGGTTGGCCCAACCAAGGGCGGATTGCGTTATCACCCGGACGTGACGCTTGGCGAAGTCGCGGCGCTGGCGATGTGGATGAGTTGGAAGTGCTCGCTGTGCGGACTGCCCTACGGCGGCGCGAAAGGCGGTATCGCGTGCGACCCGCGCAAGATGAGCCGCAACGAGAATGAACGCATGACACGCCGCTTCGCGCAGGAGATGATCCCATTCATCGGCCCGCACGTGGACGTCATGGCGCCCGATTTGGGCACCAACGAACAGACCATGGCGTGGATCATGGACACCTACTCGATGCACGAGGGCAATCCCGTTCCGCAAATCGTTACCGGCAAACCTGTCGCGCTCGGTGGCTCGGCCGGACGCAAGGAAGCGACCGGCCGGGGCGTCGCCTACCTCATTAATCGCACACTCGACAACCTGAATATGAAATCCGAGGGCACGCGGGTCGTCGTGCAGGGTTTCGGCAATGTCGGATCCATCACCGCACAGCAACTTCATCGATTTGGCGCGAGAATTATCGGGGTCAGTGATTACACGGGCGGCGTTCACAATCCGCAGGGGCTGGACGTAAACAAGCTTATTGACTACACCGCGCGACATGGGAGTCTGGAGGGGTTCGTGGACGGTTGCGAGCCCGTTACCAACGATGAATTGCTGCAACTCGAATGCGAAGTTCTCGTCCCTGCTGCTCTCGAACGCCAGATCACCGGGAAAAATGTCGGCAAGCTTCACTGCCGCGTCCTGGCGGAGGCGGCGAACGGACCGACCACCGTTGAGGCCGACACGGTGCTGCGGCAACGCGACGACATTTTCCTCGTTCCCGACGTGCTCTGCAATGCCGGCGGCGTCATCGTCAGTTACTTCGAGTGGGTCCAGGATTTGCAGAGCTTTTTCTGGACGGAGGCGGAGGTCAATGACAAGCTGTACCGTCAACTCGAATTAGCCTACCAGCAGGTGTTGCAAATGGCCAAGAAACAGAAACTCTACATGCGCGACGCCGCGCTTGCGCTTGGCATCAGCAAGATTGCCCAAGCCAAGCAGATCCGCGGACTTTTTCCCTGACGAGACATGAGACGCATCGACAAACCAACCACCGATCCCGCCCACGACGTTCTTCGTGCCGAGCGGCGGCCGCTGGATGTTTTCTTTTCGCCCGCCACCGTTGCGGTGATCGGCGCCACGGAAAAGAAGGACAGTGTAGGCCGGACGATTCTCTGGAACCTCATCACCAGCCCGTTCGGCGGGACGGTCTATCCGGTTAACCCGAATCGCGCGAGCGTGCTCAGCATTCGCGCGTACCCGGGAATTGCTGACATTCCTGAACCGATTGATCTCGCCGTGATCGTCACACCCGCGCCGACCGTGCCCGGCATCATCGCTGAGTGCGTCAAAGCCAGGGTGAGAGCTGCCGTCATCATCTCCGCTGGATTCAAAGAGATCGGGGACACCGGTGTGGAGTTGGAGCGACAGGTGATGGAGGAAGCGCGCCGCGGCAAGATGCGCATCATTGGCCCCAACTGCCTCGGCGTGATGCGACCGCCAAGTGGGCTTAACGCCACGTTTGCAGGCAAGATCGCGCGCGCGGGTAGTGTTGGTTTCATCAGCCAGAGCGGCGCCCTTTGCACCGCCGTGCTCGACTGGAGCCTGCGTGAGAACGTCGGCTTTAGCGCCTTCATCTCCATCGGCTCGATGCTCGACGTCGGCTGGGGCGATCTCATCGATTATTTGGGTGACGACCCGAAAACCCAGAGCATCGTGATCTATATGGAGACGATTGGCGATGCGCGCTCGTTCCTGTCAGCGGCGCGCGAGGTCGCGCTCTCGAAACCAATCATCGTTATTAAGCCGGGCCGGACCGAAGGCGCGGCCAGGGCCGCAGCCTCGCACACGGGCTCGCTGACGGGCAGTGACGACGTTCTCGACGCTGCGTTTCGCCGTAGCGGCGTGCTGCGCGTCAACACCATTGCCGAGGTCTTTTACATGGCCGAAGTACTGGCGAAACAACCGCGCCCCAAGGGACCGCGTTTGACGATTCTCACGAATGCCGGCGGACCCGGCGTGCTGGCGGTGGATGCGTTGCTTACGAACGGTGGCGAACTTGCCGAGTTGTCCAAGGAGACGCTGGACGCATTGAATCAGATCCTGCCGCCGGCGTGGAGCCACAATAATCCGATTGATGTCCTGGGGGATGCCGGAGCGGAGCGTTACGCTAAAGCGCTTAAGATTGCCGCGAAAGACCCACGAACGGACGGGCTGCTCGTCATTCTCACGCCGCAAGCCATGACCGACGCAACACAGACGGCAGAACAATTGAAGCCTTACGCGAAGACATTCGGCAAGCCGGTGATCGCGAGCTGGATGGGTGGCGCGGATGTCGCCACGGGCGAGGAGATTCTCAATCGCGCCGACATCCCGACGTTTCCGTATCCGGACACGGCCGCGCGCATGTTCGCCTATATGTGGGGTTACAGTTATGCGTTGCACGGGCTGTATGAGACACCGTCCCTGTCGGGCCAGGAAGATGTCAATGCACCCAACGTAGCCCGCGCCACGAAGCTCATCCATGGTGTCCGCAAATCCGGTCGCTCCCTGCTCACCGAATTTGAATCGAAGCAACTGCTCACGGCGTACGGCATTCCCACGGTCGACACGCGCATCGCCAAGGATGAGGCCGAGGCGGCGAAGCTCGCAGCAGAAATCGGCTACCCGGTCGTGCTGAAACTCTACTCCCAAACGATCACGCACAAGACGGACGTTGGCGGTGTGAAGCTGGACCTTGCCAACGCCGCGGCGGTAAAGAGAGCGTTCACGGCGATCAAGAAGTCGGTCGTCGAAAAGGCCGGCGCGAAACATTTCCTCGGCGTGACTGTGCAGGCGATGATCAAACTTGATGGTTACGAGTTGATCCTCGGCAGCAGCCTCGACCCACAATTTGGGCCGGTGTTGTTGTTCGGGACGGGCGGACAACTCGTGGAGGTCTTCAAGGACCGGGCGCTGGCCTTGCCGCCATTGAACGTCACGCTCGCGCGCCGCTGGATGGAGCGCACGCGTATCTTCACGGCGTTGAAGGGCGTGCGCGGGCGACCACCGGTGGATCTGGTGGCGTTGGAACACTTGCTGGTACGATTCAGCCAACTCGTGGTCGAGCAACGCTGGGTCAAGGAAATCGACATCAATCCGTTGCTCGCGTCGCCCGGACGGCTGGTCGCACTCGACGCGCGCGTCGTGTTGCACGAGCCAAACGTCACCGAAGACAGCCTGCCGAAACTCGCGATCCGACCTTATCCAACGCAATATATCAGCACGGCAAAGATGAAGGACGGCACGCCAATTATTATCCGTCCCATTCGTCCCGAGGACGAGCTGCTGATGGTGGACTTCCACCAATCCCTGTCGGGAGAAAGTGTGTACTTCCGCTATTTCCATATGATCGCGCTTGGTCAGCGCGTGGCCCATGACCGGCTCACACGCATCTGCTTCAACGACTATGACCGCGAGATCGCGCTGGTGGCCGAGCACCACGACCCGCAGACGGCAGCGCGCCGGATTCTCGGTCTCGGTCGATTGAGCAAGGAAATCGGAACCGATGAGGCAACGTTTTCCATGCTCATCACCGACAACTATCAACGCCGCGGGCTGGGCACGGAATTATTGCGGCGGCTGGTACAGGTTGGCCGGGAAGAAGGACTCCAACGCATTACCGCGGAAATCCTCCCCGAAAACCTCGGCATGCAGGCCGTTTGCGAGAAGCTCAAATTCCATTTGAAGCACTCCGCAAGCGAAGGCCTCGTGCGTGCGGAGATCGCGCTACGGTAGTGTCCTGGTTTAACAAGTCATCGTAGGGAGATCCAGGTGACGCAAGCGCTTTGCTGGTGACGGCAGCTTTCCGCAGCAAGCGGAGCGCGGCACTGGCTGCGCAACATGCAGCGATGTTGTTTTTGCCGCAACCGAAACGCGGCACACCGTACTTCCGCAACAAACGCCGCGATGCTGTTTTCGCGGAAAACGAACCGGATTGGAATCCTCCGTTTGTGTCGCTCTATTCATTTCCGCCACAATGACTTAGCCCCAGTTTTGCGGGTGAAATCAATCCGGTTCGTTTCGCAGAAACACATGTTTTTGCGCCCCTCTCTTCCCCTGGTAAAACGCCTGCTCTTGGCCTTCGGAGCCTTGTCAAAGAACTGGTTCGACTATACCCATTCTAGCACACCATGTCCAGCAATATTATCGATTAAGGATATACGGGCGAAATCCATCTCCGAGTGTCAACTCCGCCTCCTGTCGGATGTCGGTCGCGCAAGGCCAGATTAAGACACTACCCTGCGCTGCTGCGACTTGACATTTTCCAACGGTGAGTTCAGATTCCGGCCGGGTCAATGAAGTACCGCTTCGCAACTGTTGTTGTTTGCCTGCTCTACCTGAGCGTGTCGCTGTTCGTCGGCGAAGTGCACCATCACGAACACGAGCGGTGCCCCGTCGGCGAGCACGATGATTGCGCGGCCTGCCAATGGCAACTCAACGCCGTCACGGATGTTCCCACCACCGTGCCGCTTGTTTTCGGTTGTCTCCAGGAAACTCCGCTGCAAGTGTTCGATTTCATCTCCTATTCCGCACCTTCGTTTTCCTTCTCCCCCAGTCGCGCTCCGCCTGCCGCCTCGGCATAGCTCCGGTAATTAGATCGCACCCCTTCGGAAGATGGGTCTGCCCGTCCGCAAATTGAATTGACGGACGAGTGGTGTACCCGAATCAGAGACGGGGCGACCCGGCACCGTTTGAGACCCGAGTTGCGGGCGCGATATTTACAAAAAAGAATGAAATGGTTTCTCCTGTCCACATTCCAGGCCGGTAGGCCTGTTAAATCAGGAGACGAAATCCTTATGGAAATTGGAAATGAAATTGAACTTCAAGCAACATGCCGTTCGGCTCGGCGGATGGGTGCGTCCCCATCACGCCCACGCCTGTTTCGTCGTTGTCGTGATAACTTCGGTGGTTTACAACCGCGCCCTTCAGGCCCAAACCGACAACCCACCGCCCGCTGTGGGTGTCCCAACGTCAGATCAAACCAACCTTCCACCGACCTCCCCTTTCACGGAAGCAGTCCAAACCAACAATCCACCGGCTGCGCTTCCTCCGGCGCCAGCCCAAATCGAAAATCCACCGACCTTGCCTCTTCCGGAGGCAGTCCAAACCAACAACACACCGGTTGCGCTTCCTCCGGCGCCAGCCCAAACCAACAGTCCATCCGTTGTATCCACACCCGTGAGTTCAGAAAACGCCACCAATGTGAGTAATGCAACCAAGCTGCCGGAAGTGACCGTCTACGGCAAACTGGACCAGGCCCGCAGCCAGATTATGCCGGATTTGGGAGCGACGGCTTATTCCGTGAGCAAGGTGCAACTTGAATCGGAGTCACAAGGGGACAACGCGCCATTCAATCAAGTGATCCTGCGCGCACCGGGCGTCGCGGAGGATTCGGCTGCAAACGGAGATTTGCACGTTCGAGGTGAGCACGCTAATTTACAATACCGTATCAACGATGTGCTCTTGCCTGAAGGTATTACCGGATTTGGCTTGGAACTCGATCCGCGCTTTGTGGAAAGCCTGCAACTCATTACCGGCTCGCTACCGGCCCAATACGGCTTTCGCACGGCGGGCGTCGTGGACATCCAGACAAAGAGCGGCGCATTCGACCAGGGCGGCGAGGTGGAAATGTATGGTGGAAGTTACGACACGATTCGTCCGAGCTTTGAATTTGGCGGCGCGGACGGAAAACTGAATTACTTCGTTGACGGCAGTTATGACCACAATGGCATCGGCATTGAAAATCCGACGGCCAGCGCGACGCCGATCCATGACACCACGGATCAGGGCAAAATGTTTACGTATCTGTCCTATATCCTGGACGACACGAGCCGGCTGAGCTTCATCGGCAGCGCGTCCTACAGCGATTTTCAAGTTCCCAACACGCCGGGGCTGACCAATTTTTTTGCCGGGCCCGGCCTACCCGCCACCTTCGATTCGGCCAACCTGAATGAAAATCAGAACGAACAAAATTATTACGGCGTTGTGACCTATCAGAAAACCGCGGGTGATTTGAATTTTCAAACTTCCATCTTTGCGCGTAACAGCGACGTGCATTTCACTCCGGATCCGGTGGGCGACCTTGTCCTGAACAACGGCGTGGCCAGCGACGTGGATCGGAAGCTTTACTCCGGCGGACTACAAACCGACGCCAGTTATAACCTCACTGACAGCCACACGCTTCGCTTCGGCATCTCGCTGCTGGATGAAACTGTTTCCGCCAATTCGAGTACCGTGGTGTTCCCCGTGAATAGTGGCGGGAGTCCGACGGGGCCGGCATTTCCCATCGTGGACGACCACACGCTCCACGGCCAGTTCTACGGTGTGTACTTGCAGGACGAATGGAAAATTGTGCCCAAGCTGACGCTGAATTTCGGCGGGCGTTTCGATGTTTTCAATTCATCGTTTGACGACGAAAACCAGCTCAGCCCGCGCGTCAACCTCATCTATCAACCCACGGACGCGACAACGCTCCACGCGGGATACGCGCGTTACTTCACACCGCCGCCAATCGAGGCCGTCTCTGGCAGCAGCGTGAATAAATTTGACGGCACCTCGAACCAATCTCCGGCCGGTCCCAACGCGCCAGACAGTGCGGTCAAAGCCGAGCGCTCGGATTATTTCGACGCCGGCATCACCCAGAAATTATTACCCGGATGGCAAGCGGGCGTGGACAGTTACTACAAATACGCCCATAACCAGCTCGATGATGGGTTGTTTGGACAGACACTCATCCTTTCGGCGTTCAATTACCGTGAAGGGCGGATTTATGGCGTGGAGTTCACCACGTCGTACATCACCAACGGACTGTCGACGTATGCCAACATCGCGGTTTCCAAGGCACAAGGCAAAGATTGGAACTCGGCGCAGTTCCTGTTCGATCCGACTGACGCGGCCTACGTCAAGGATCATTGGATCTACCTGGATCACGACCAGACGGTGAGCGGCTCCTTCGGCGCGTCTTATCTTTGGAAAGAGTCCCACGGCACCACGCGAGTCTATGTGGACGCGCTTTACGGCAGCGGTCTCAGGACGGATTCCACCTCCGGTGGTCAGACGATACCCAACGGCGGGACCGTTCCCTCTTACTACTCATTGAATGTGGGCGCGGAACAAGGTTTCAAGGTTGGGGCCAAACGCACCTTGAAAGCCCGTTTGGACATCGTAAACGTGACCGACAATGTTTACGAGTTGCGCAACGGGAGTGGCGTCGGCGTCAACGCTCCGCAATTCGGGGAACGCCGTGGCATCTTCGGCTCGCTTGGTTATGAATTCTAAAAAGGACACATCGGCAGCAAAGTGATTACCAACGAGACAATCCAGGCCGTCGGGCCGCCGGCAACGGCACGTCCGGCGCACTTGATGGCCCACATCGGTTTTGAGCCGAATGATCCCACACCACTCGCTCCCGTATTGACCTTCGTGGTCTGGGTTGTTTGTCTGGCGATCGGAGTGCTTGGATTTCTACTGCCGTACTCGCGTCTGCATCGACCGGCCAAAGCGCCCGAATCCGTCAACGTTGAGAAACTGGTTGTGGAATTGAGCAAGGAGCCCGAGGCTCCCCTTGAAAACGAACGTCCGCCGGGCAGCCCTTCGTCTACCGTACCATTGCCGGCGGACGACATGGCCCCGCCGCCGATTGCCGTTGCCCAACCGTCCGCGACCATCGCGTTTGCGGTCCCGGTGGAAGGCCCGACCCGCGTTGTCCCGTTTGATCAGGCCACGTACGCCAGGCCATCTTCGACGGCCAAGCCGGCCGTCCAAAGGCTCACGTTTGGTCAGGGGGAAGGCCGACAGCCCTCGCCGGAGTATCCGGCGCAAGCGATTCAACAACATCAAGAGGGCACGGTCGTTGTTCGTCTGGTTGTTGGCGAAAGTGGTCAGGTCAGTTCGGCGGAAGCGACCCAGCCTTGTCTCTGGCCATTGTTGAACGAAGCGGCCCTGAGGGCTGTCCGTCAACAATGGCGGTTTCCGCCTGGCGACCTGCGCGCCTACGACGTCGCCATCCACTTTCAGATCGCAACGCAATGAAAAGGAAAATGCCTGGATTATGATACACCTCATGCTTGCCAATGTCGTTGTGGACTTCTTTATCAAGGGCGGTCCGGTCATGTGGCCAATCCTCCTCGCTTTCCTCGGGGCGCTGGTCGTCATCGTGGAACGGGCGATATGGTGGACCGATCTGCAGCGTCGCGCCAATGCAAAGACCTTGAGCGATGCGTTCAACGCCATTGCCGAAGGGGATTTTGACCGCGCCCTGCGATTAACGGACGCTACCGACGATCCATTTCTGAATGTGGTAAGCGAAGGCCTCCTGCATGCCCATACGTCGATGCTCGGCGCGATGCAACTGCGCGCCAACGATGAAATCGAGAAGGCCGAAAAATATGTCTGGGTGCTGGGCACGTTGATCACGCTGGCGCCATTGTTGGGATTGCTCGGGACAGTCACCGGCATCATGCGTTCGTTCAGCTTTGTCGGCCAGGAAGAATTGGCGGCGGTGAAAGTCAGTGGCGGCATCGCCGAAGCGTTGATTGCAACGGCCTGCGGTTTGAGCACGGCGATTCTCTGCTTGCTGCCCTTCAATTTTTACAATCGCCGACTGGCGCGGTACCGGTCCCGGCTCGAACAGACCATCAATCATGTCGAATTGCTGGTCGAATCCGCCAAACATCACGGCCATGATTTGGAAGTCTTTGCCGGCCAGCGAGCCCGCAATCTCCAGAATCCAGTTGAACCCGTTGCCAGCCCCAAACTGTAACCAAAACCTGCGTCATGCCTGTTAAACTTGGTCCCAAATATTCATCGGAGTCAGATGCGCGGATTGAGATCATCCCGCTGATCGACATTATGTTCTTTCTCCTCGCCAGTTTCATGTTGGTGAGCCTGAGCATGGTCAACTTGAAAAGCGTCAAGGTGAACCTGCCGACGGCTACCACGGCGACCCTCGAAACGAAGAACGATTTCGCGAGCATCTCCGTGGACAAGGACGGGGCCGTGTATCTGGACAAACAACCTTTGGGCGCGAATGAATTGGTGTTGCGGCTGAATGCCTGGCACCACACGAATGAGAATGTTCGCGTATTCATCAGCGGCGACCAGGATGTTCGCTACGGCGCCGTTGTTCACGTGCTGGATCTGGTGCGTTCGACCGGCATTCAGAAGGTGGCCTTTGAAATTCGCGAACCGACGCTCGCGCAACCATGAACGGCCGGCTGAAATACATGAATCTATTTGGTGTGCTCGCATTGGCGGCATTGTGCGTCGCTCAGTGGCAGCGGGATCGGCGCTTGAATCTTGAAGTCGGGCGTCTCGACCAGGTGCGCTTGCAACAGGGTGCCAAAATCGACGAGCAAGCGGGTCTATTGAAGGGGTTGAATGAAGATTTGGGACAGCTCAAGACTTCGCTCGGCATCGAACAAAGTCTTCGCTCCCAAGCGGAGCAAAAGGTAGTATCCACCGAAAACGCCAATCTGCAGCTTGGCTTGGAACGGGATCAACTCAAGGCCGCGATCACGAACTGGGCGAATGCCGTGGCGTTGCGTGACGAACGCATGAAAGAAGCGAACACCCGAATTGAACAACTGGCGGCTGACTTGAACACCAGCATCCGTAAATACAACGAATTGGTTACAAATCGTAACGCCGCAGTCAAGGCGTCCGGCGCGACACGCGCCCAACCATGAACCGTGAGGGCAACTGATGAACGAAGTGTTAACATTACGCAATATCAGCAAACGCTTCCGCGAAGCGGATGGCAATCTGCTGGAGGTGATCCGTCTGCGACAGTTTGAACTGGGATCGGGCGAACAAACGGTGTTGGTGGGAGAGAGCGGCTCGGGCAAGAGCACACTGTTGAACCTGATCGCGGGCATCCTGTTGCCGGACGAGGGTGAGATCGTCGTCAACGGCACAAACCCGACCAGGCTGAGCGAAGCCGCGCGCGACCGATTTCGCGCCGTCAATATTGGATATGTATTCCAATCATTCAACCTGCTGCAAGGGTTCACCGCGCTGGAAAACGTCCTTCTGGGGCAGATGTTCGGCGGGGGAAAGACCGACCCGGATCGGGCAATCCATTTATTGAAAAGCGTTGGCCTCGAACATCGTTTGCATCACAAGCCACGCGCGTTGTCGGTCGGCGAACAACAGCGCGTGGCGATTGCCCGCGCGCTGGCCAACGCGCCGCCGCTGGTGTTGGCCGATGAACCCACCGGTAGCCTCGATGCCAAAAATGGTGCGGCGGTGCTGGAGTTGCTCCGCCGGGTTTGCACCGAGGGCAAGCACACGCTTCTGCTGGTCACCCATGACCCGCAGGTGATGAAGAGTTTCGAAAAGGTTGTTCGCCTGGAGGACTTGCGATGAATTTAATGAAAATCGTAATGAAGAACATGCGTCAGCGCGCGTTGGCCACCTGGCTGACGGGTACATCGGTGGCCTTGGGTGTGGCCTTGGCGATCGCGATCATACTGATCAAACAGGGTGTGCAACAGCGGTTCGAGCAAGGAACGGTTGGCTACGAAATGGTCGTGGGTGCCAAGGGCAGTCCGCTACAGTTGGTGCTCAACACGGTGTACAACCTCGATATTTCACCGGGAAATATTTCGTGGAAGTTGTTCGAGCAATTACGCGCCGATCCGCGCGTCAAACTCGCTGTACCATTCTCGGTCGGCGATAACTTCCATGGTTTCCGCATTGTCGGCACCACCGACGCGTTTTTCAAAGATTTTGAGTTTGAACCGGGTCACAAACCCGAGTTGGCAGCGGGCCGCGTCTTTACTTTTACCGAGGCCGCGTTGAAGAGCGCGTTTCAGGAAGCCGAGCAGCGGGCAAAGGAGCGAGAAGCCCGGGAGCGTGGCGATGAAGTCAAACCGGCGCCCGCACCGGAAGGCACGCCGGCTAACCGCCCATTCGAGGCGGTGATTGGCTCGATTGTCGCCAGGGAAACGGGTTTGCAGACCGGCCAGACGTTCATCGCCGCGCACGGGGTGCAGCCGTCAGCGGAAGCCAAGGAACACACGGAGAATCCGTGGACGGTCGTCGGCATTCTCGCGCCGACGCGCACCGCCGCCGACCGGGCGATTTACATCAACCTCGATAGTTTTTATCACATCGAAGGACACGAACTACGGGAGCCAACCGCACCGGCGAAGGTGGAGGAAAAGGACAACGATCCGGATCCGGGCCAGGTTTCCTCGATTGTACTGAAGTTACGCAGCCCGATCCATGCGTTCCCGCTCTATCGCCAGATCAACGACCGTCAGGATGCGATGGCCGCATTCCCGGCGGCGGAGATACGCAAGTTATTCGACATCGTTGGCAACATTGACCGTTTACTCTTTGCCCAGGCGATTCTAGTTCTGGTCGTCGCGGGCGTGGCCATTGCCGTGTCAATCTACAACTCGATGAGCGAACGGAGGCGTGAGATCGCCATTTTGCGCGCGTTGGGTGCGCGACGGGCGACGATTTTCTCCATTGTTCTGCTGGAGGCCATGACCATTTGCGTGATGGGCGCGGCGGCCGGCCTACTGGGGGGGCATTTGGTCGTAGCGGCGGCCAACGGGGCACTTTACCGGGCGTCAGGATTTGTCATTCCGGCATTTCACATCCAGGCACTGGAGTGGTATATTCTTAGTATTGCGGTTATATTAGGTGCCATAAGCGGTATCGGTCCGGCGTGGGGTGCCTACCGCACGGATGTGGCCAAGAACCTTGCGCCGAGTAGTTAGGAACGGTAATCCATGATCATTGCGATGAAAAAGCAGCAGTTGAAATCCTTCGGTATGGGCGCCGCGGTGATAGGTCTACTCCTGTTACCGGGTCTGGCCAGCATGCTTCAGCAACAGCTTTTGCAAAGAAAGCAGGCGAAGTTGGAGGTGGCGAACGCTTCGCCGAGCGCGGCGGATGTTGATCCGCAATATAAGAAATTGGAATTCGACACGTTAAAGAGTTGGACGTACATAGAAGGCAAGACCCCCATTCCGGCTTTCATCAAGGCGCTGGATAAAAAGAACATAGAAATGGTCGGCTTCATGATGCCACTGACCGAGGTGAAGAACATTACACAATTCCTCCTCGTGCCGTCGCTGTGGGGTTGCTGCTACGGCCAGCCGCCGGCCGTGAATCACATCGTCGTGGTGAAGATGCCCCCGGGCCAAACCACGAAATTCTACGACGACGTCATCCGTATTCGCGGAGAATTCAATGTGGGGGAAACCAAGCAGGATGGTTATCTGGTCAGCCTCTACGTGCTCACTGCGGAAAAAATCGACGCGCGATGAACGCGGAAACTCCAACCGTGTACAAACCCTGCACGGAAACAGCGCGGATTTCCCTGAAGCCGTTGGGTCGTCCTGATCCGCCGCTTCACACTCATGCGAAACTGGACCGTCTGGGAATCTGGTTGTCCGCGGCCTGCGCCGTGCATTGCATGGTGATGCCCATCGTGATGATTTCCTTCCCCATACTGTTGTCGTGGAGGCACTGGAGTCGAATGATGGATGCGCTCGTGCTTGGCGTGGCGGCGGTGTTTGGTTTGGGTGGTTGCCTGCTCAGCCTGCGGCATCATCGTGACGCAACGCCCCTTTGTTTGGTTTTGGCCGGTCTCATCATGAATGCCACAGGCCGGTTTGCCGCATTTTACCTTGGCCCGTTTCTCGCGCAGACATTGGTTATTGGCGGGCCGTTGCTCATGGCTTACGCGTTGTGGAAAGACCGTCGCCTCTGCCAATGCTCCGGCCACACGCACTGATTGTCTCGGTTTTCGCATGCGCCGCTCTCGGGGCGGCCACGGATCCACAAATTGTCCCGCAGCATCGCTTGGCTGGTAGCCAGTATGTCGCCGTCCATCAATTGGCATCGGTCTATGAATTGGGGCGCGACCGCAGTCGGGATGCGCGCCGCGCCGAGTATCGGACCGGCACCGCCGAACTCGCAATCGAAGCGGACCATCGCGACATCCACCTGAACGGGGTGGTTCATTGGTTGGGCGTACCGGTTCTCGCGCAACGGGGAACCCTGTGGATTCGCGCTGATGATTTGAGCAAGACCATCGCTCCTGTTCTGCATCCCCCACCGTTGGCGGCGAACGCGTCACTACGCACGATCATCCTGGACCCCGGTCACGGCGGCGCGGACACCGGCGCGCGTGGTTTGAGCGGGCATGTGGAAAAGGAATGGACGCTGGATGTCGCCCGTCATGTTGCCAGCCGTTTGAGCGATGCCGGTGTGCGCGTGCTATGGACGCGGGAGACCGACACCACTACGCCGCTGGAGGGACGTCCGGCTTTCTGCCTGGCACACGGTGGCGATGTCTTTGTGAGTATCCATTTCAATTCCGGTGGCCCGTCGGCAAACGGGATCGAAACGTATTGCCTCACACCCGTCGGCAATGCTTACACGGACGATGCCAACTCGCGTCATCGCAACGATACGCAAACCGGCAACCGTTGGGATGAGCGAAATGTCTGGCTCGCGCATTGCGTACATGCAGCGGCGCTCAGCGCCACCGGTGCGGCCGATCGCGGAGTGCGGCGCTCGCGGTTTGAGGTATTGCGAGATGCCAATTGTCCCACGATCCTTATCGAGGGCGGCTTTTTGACGAACCAGGCCGAAGAAGAGCAGGTGATGAATTCTGAGTACCGCAATCGCCTCGCGGAAGCCATCGTCAGGGGAATCCTGGCTTACAGGCGCAGCTTGGAGACGCCCTCTCACCGGGCTGATTAACTGGTTTCGCCGCTAACGTTCCCGTCTTATAATCGCGCCGTGAAGATCGTCGTTGCGCTCGACAAATTTAAAGACAGTCTCACCGCGTCGCGCGCCTGTGACATTGTGCGGGATGCATTGCTCTCGGTGCGGCCCGAGCTGTGCGTCGTAACGAAGCCGATGGCCGACGGCGGCGACGGGACAGACAAAATTCTTCTGACAACACTCGGGGGAGAATGGGTCGCAGTTCCTGCAATGGGTCCGCTTCCTGAGATGTCTTCTACTGCCAGATATGTCTGGTTGGCAAAACAGGCGACGGCAGTCATTGCGATGGCGAGCGCGAGCGGCTTGGTCCTGCTAAGACCCGAAGAGCGAAACCCTCTACTCACAACCACGTACGGCACTGGCGAATTGATTCTTGCTGCGATCGAACGCGGTGCAAAGCGCATTTGGCTGGCTGCCGGCGGAAGCGCGACCGTGGATGGTGGAGTGGGCGCCGCGATGGCCCTTGGCTGGCGATTTCTGGATGCGCAAGGGATCCCCGTTGAGTTTGGCGGCGGTGAATTAGGGCGGATTGTGCGGATCGAACATCCGGATAAACTGCGAATCCCGGCTTTGGAAGTTCTCTGTGACGTAGACAATCCATTGTGCGGCCCGCATGGTGCCGCCTACGTTTTCGGTCCACAGAAAGGCGCGACATCGGCGATGGTTGAGAGGCTCGACGCCGGGTTGCAGCACTTGGGGAGATTGGTGAAGGAACAACTGGGCAGGGAGATCACGACTATTCGTGGTGCCGGGGCAGCCGGCGGCCTGGCTGGGGGTGCGTTGGCGTTTATGGACGCGCATCTCGCGCCCGGCATTGAGATCGTAATGCACGCAATCGGGCTCGACGCTGACCTTGCTGATGCTGATTGGGTGCTTACGGGTGAAGGACAATTCGACAAGCAATCGCTGCGAGGTAAAGTGGTATCCGGGATTGCCAGGCTTGCGGCGAAACACGGGACGAAGGTGGCGGTGCTGGCTGGCAGCGTGCAAGTTTCCGAAGCGATTTACCGGCGCGAAGGAATCGAGCTGGCGCTGCCGACGATGAAACCGGGGATGGAGCTAAAGGAGGCGCTGGAGCGCGCAGAAGAACTTCTCGGTTCGGCGGCGCGAGAATTGGCCGTGCGAATCACGGTTTAGGAAACTTCCTGCAAGACCCAGTGGTTCGGTCGCACTTCGCATCGATCGTGCTTCTTCTCTTGGAGTGAAGCGCGGGCTTGCTCCGGCGTTGTGCCTTCTGGTGGCCAGATGATCCGCTGGCGTTTCTGCGCCAGGTCGATTGTCGGGACAGCAGACAGCAGCGCTTGCGTGTAGGGATGAACAGGGTGGGCGTAAATCTCTTCGGCACCGGCTTCCTCCACCAGCTTGCCGAAATACATGATGAGAACACGGTCACTGATGTGCTCGACCACTGCGAGATCGTGGGCGATAAACAGGTACGTGAGCTTGAGTTTTTCCTGAAGTTCCTGGAGCAGGTTGATGATCTGCGCCTGCACGCTGACGTCGAGCGCGCTGACTGGTTCGTCGCACACGATGAATTTTGGTTCCACAGCGAGCGCGCGGGCGATGCCAATTCGCTGCCGTTGGCCACCGCTGAATTCGTGCGGGTAGCGCCGGGCATGTTCGGGAGAAAGCCCAACCGCGCGTAACAACTCAGCCACACGTTCGCGCTCGGCTCCCTTGTTGGCGCACAGTTTGTGAATGCGAAGAGGCTCGGCGATGATGGTACCGACGGTCATGCGCGGGTTGAGCGAACCGTACGGGTCCTGGAAAATCATCTGCGCCTTGCGGCGGAAAGGCTTCGTGTCCGCACTGTCAAGCCTGGTAATGTCGCGTCCCTCGAACCAAATCTCGCCTGCCGTGGGCTCAATCAATCGTAGGATCGTCCTTCCGAGCGTGGTTTTACCGCAACCACTTTCCCCAACGAGGCCCACCGTCTCTCCTTCATTGATTGCAAAGCTGACGCCATCGACAGCGCGCACCCAACCAATGGGACGCTGTAACACCCCTGCACGAATCGGGAAATGCGTCTTGAGATTCTTGATCTCGAGGAGACTCATGGAACCGTCCTTTTCAATTCCGGCCTGTCCCAGTAGGGACAACGGACATGGCGGGCGCTGTCGTCAGGTTCGATCAGTTGCGGCTCGGGGTCACGCGTGCAGTCGTCTTGCGCGCGGTCACAGCGCGCTTGGAACTTGCAGCCAGCGGGCAGGCGCACGGCGTTCGGCACGGACCCGGGTATCGAATAGAGCCGATCGGCATGAGTGCCGAGTTTGGGTATCGAGCGCATCAATGCGACCGTATATGGGTGCAGTGGTTTCTGCAGGAGCGCGGCCGCTGGCGCCTGCTCGACGATGCGGCCCGCATACATGACAGCGACGTTATCGGCGAGGTCGCCGACGATGCCGAGATTGTGCGTAATCAGCAGAATGCTCATGCCAATCTTCTTCTTAAGATCCTTCAAGAGATCGAGAATCTGTGCCTGGATGGTGACGTCCAGTGCCGTGGTTGGTTCATCGGCGACCAGCAGAGCGGGATTGCAGGCGAGTGCCATCGCGATCATCACGCGTTGCTGCATACCTCCGCTAAGTTGGTGCGGGTAATCTCGCATCCGGCGCTCGGGGTCGGAGATGTTGACGAGTTTGAGGAGGCGAGCGACTTCCACGTCAGTCGCATCCTGCCGTCGGTGCAACTGGAGCACTTCCTTGATCTGATAGCCAATGCGAAAAACCGGGTTCAGCGACGTCGCCGGTTCCTGGAAAACGTAGGAAATCTTCGCGCCGCGAATCGAGCGCAGCCGCTCCTTGTCCATCTTCAGCACATCCTCGCCTTCCAGAAAGATTTCACCGCCCTTGTAAACACCCGGTGGCGTGGCAACGAGTTTCGCCAACGAAAGTGCAGTAACACTTTTCCCGCAGCCGCTCTCGCCGACCAGTGCAAGCGTCTCGCCGCGTTTGATGGTGAAGCTGACTCCATCAACGGCATGGACTTCACCTTCGTCGGTGAAGAAACTTACCTGCAGGTTGCGAACATCGAGCAATGGAGTATTCTCGTTCATGCCGTTTTCGCCTCCGCGGTTCGGAGTTTGGGATCGAGAGCGTCGCGCAGAGCATCGCCGAAGAGATTGAGCGACAGCACGAGGAACAACATGGCGGCGGTGGCGCCGGCCAACTCCCACCAATTACCCAGCCAGAGACGCTGCTTGGCATCGTTGATGATGGCGCCCCAACTCGGTTCGTTGGCGACGCCCACCCCCAGGTAACTGAGGACGGCTTCCGTGAGGATGAGGCCGGGGAAGCGCAGCGAAAAGTTGATGATCACGAGGTGTGAGACGTTGGGCAGGATGTGCCGGAACATGATCGACGCGTCGCTGGCGCCGAGAGCGCGGGCGGCCAGGACGTATTGGCGTTCGCGATGTTTGAAG
>Ga0224557_1000981_pt1 | contig 29078 bp, 28 predicted proteins | sample 714S31014metaG_FD_180677 | JGI IMG/M metagenome (GOLD analysis project Ga0224557, IMG submission 180677) | Peat soil microbial communities from Stordalen Mire, Sweden - 717 S3 10-14 | ecosystem: Environmental > Terrestrial > Soil > Wetlands > Peat | place: Sweden: Norrbotten County, Stordalen... | reverse complement strand
CACCAGGTGCGCCTTTACCACCCGCGACAGTTGTGAACGAATACTTTTCAGCGTCTTTGATCGTATGAACCAACATTGGACCCAGCACCCGCTCCATGCTTTTACACACAACTCTTGACACTACCAATACTGTCGCGCTTGTCTTTTTGGAAGTTACGGTTCAGTTTTGATTCGATCGCCACCCATGCACCGGAACGCAATAAAAATTGATTATCTCAAGAATCACGCGGCCTGCATTCCGCAACTGGCGAAATATTCCCATGACGAATGGAGACCGATATATGACAAAGCCGGAATGACATTGGGTGATGCCGTTGCATCCTACGCACAGCGGGTTAATCTCGATACTTTGCCATTGGCTTTGGTGGCGATTTATCACGACATGGTCATCGGCACTGGTTCTTTGAAACTGCAGGACTTGGATGTGCGTCCCCAATTAACACCGTGGATGGGTGGAATCTTCGTAGTTAAAGAATATCGAGGACGTGGCGTGGCGACCGCGCTTATCCACCAATTGATAAAAGAAGCGTGCCGATTGAGCGTAAAACGCCTTTATCTTTGGACCTCTTCCGCTGAAGTTCTCTATGCGAATCTTGGCTGGGTGAGCCTTGAGCGGTTTGATTATTGCGGCCATGAAATTTCGGTTATGCAGAGAGAATTACGCAGCCAAGCCAACCCGCTGTCCTAAATCGGGACACGACCAAGAAACAAAGTTGCTTGACTTTTTAGTGAAATAGTTTCAAAACTTCATAAACCACATTGGTATTTGTGGCCGAAGAAACTGAGAGTTAATTATGAGCCGAACCACTGGACAGGTCTGTCCTGTTTCTGGAGTGTACCGTGCCGTTGGAAATTGCGGCCATTCGGTTGAGCGGGTAATTCCCCAAGGACACATTCTCCCCCCCTGTGAGTACTGCCGGGATAAGATCGGTTTCAAGGCCATCACCTGGGTTCTGGTGGTGGAAACTCAGCCCAAGTAATCGCCCACCCAAATTTCCGACCATCCCGCCCAAGGGGTGGGTCTGTCTTCAACAAAACGGCGCTGACGTTCGGCCATTTTTACCAGCCGATTCGTATTCAGAGAAAGGCATAGGGTTTGAAATGGCCGTCCTGTTTTCAGGCGCTGCCGGAACATTTGCCATTCAACCCCAAGAGTAAATGCAATTTCCGAGTTGACTTCCTTTAACGAATTATCGTTCGTTTCAAAGGGTTCAACCAACTCATAATCACCCTCGTCCTTAGGCTTCATACCCGCCCCTGTAGCAAGAACCGTGCTAAGAACCGATCGGACTGGATTTTTAGGCGGAAGCTCACAAAATATCACTACCCACATCATGGCAAACTTGACGGACACGGCTAATAAATCTAATTTATCAGCCGGTTGGTGGTCGTAGCTCAACGGTAGAGTCCAAGCTTGTGGAGCTTGTTGTTGCGGGTTCAAATCCCGTCGGCCACCCCACTTTCATCAGTGCCCACACCGAAGTGCGCACGGGGCCATAATTTTGCCACCTGCGGCAAAGATATCGCCAACCTGCTGACAGTTGTGTGCTGCATCCTGTTTGGCCAGTTGGTCATACGTTGTGAGCAACGGTGGTCGATTTGGCTCCGTTGGGGGCGAGCATCCAGCCCCAACTCGCGGATGGTGGCCCGGCACCCGGCTGCTGCAATCGGATCGCACAAGGATACCCAACACGGAAGCTTGGCTCGGACTCTCCCGTGACTGGAATATTGCCCGTCAAACGCAGGCCGGAGGAGCGCAGGCTTGCACTGTCTCAGCGAGGTCAGCAAAAGTGCAGATGGAGACACGCCAAACCGATAGACCTTTTCAGGTTTCGATGCGTTGCATCCTTTCAACGGTTGGCTGGTCCAGGTTGTAGAGACAGTCAAACAACGCGGCTTTGAAAGACGCGGGGCCGCGTGATTGTGCCGCAGCCAGTTCAGCCGCGATCCCATAACAAGCCAAAGCGCAAGCTGCGGCCTGACGGTAATCCGAATCCACGGAGGCAAAGGCGCCGATGATGGAAGCGGCCATGCAACCGGTGCCCACGACGCGCGTCATCAGAACATCCCCGTTTTGGACGCGATAAATTCCCCGGTGGTCGGCCACGATGTCCACCTTGCCCGTGATCACCACCGTAGCTTGGCGGCGAACGGCAAGCTTTTGCGCCAGCGTCTCCAAATCAGTTCCGACTTCGGTGGCATCAACGCCTTTGGTTCGGATGTTGGCTCCACCAACGCGGGCGATTTCGGAAGCGTTTCCCTTGATGATATTGATTTTGACCTGGTCCAGCAGCTCGAACACCTTGCGGTCGCGCAATTCCGTGGCGCCAGCGCCGCACACGTCCAGAATGACCGGGATGCCTTTCAGATTCGCGCTTGCCGTCGCCGTCTTCATCGCCTCCACAAAATCCACGGTAAGGGTGCCGATATTGAGCACCAGGGCGGAAGCAATCCGTGTCATGTCGGCCACTTCCTCCGGCGCATGGGCCATGACGGGCGACGCGCCGAGGGTTTTGACGATTTGGGCGCAATCGTAAATCGTCACCCAATTCGTCAAGTGATGCACCACCGGGCTTTCCCGGCGCACTTTTTGCAATAAATCGTATGTCTTTAATTTTGCGTTCATGCCCGGCTTAAGCGTGGTCCCGCCCGTTTCCAACTGGAACCGCCTGCCGAAATATATCGCATCTTTGGCTGCCCACAGCGAGACAAACAAAAACTGTCCAACTGGAGTAAAAGAGGTACCCTGAAAACCCTGTCGCAGCTTGTGCTTGGCGCGATTTGAGAGCCAACAACTCCGAAGGCGAGGGTCGGAATCGGGCAGGCACAGCGAGTTTTGACTTGCTGAACCTTCTTATCCCAAACCCCAGCTAGAACGCAAATTACAGAAATAACGCTGCTAACATTGGCATATTTGCAGGTTTTCTCGCTTTAGTCAAGACTTGAAATTAACCATCTGAAACTCCGGTATTACTCCGGCACTACTCCTTTATTACTCCGCTGCTGGCAGTTTTGCTGGCAGTCAAAAACACATATGTTTTGTCGGAGTCCCAACACTTCACAGCCTATGGCGGCTGAAACCAAGATTTTTTATTCGTAACGGATGCGTCTGACGAGGCAACCTACTTTAACAATCCTTGAATCCGAAATTCGGGTTTTATTTGCCCGGTAAATCCAACCGAAGATTGTGTTGGATTTGATTGCGCCATTCTTTCATCACGTCCGCCTGCTCGGCAAATTCCGGCCATCGTTTTACGGCGGCGCAAACTTCTTCCATGATGGTTTCGGCGCGACCGCGTTTCATCAGGGCGATCTTGGCAAAGGCGCGAAAGTCGGCCAGCGTGAATCCGTCGCGTTTCCCGTTCATCGTCATCTGGTGGCGGTCGGTCCAACTGCCGGTTGGATTGTAGTTGTAAGTCACGTCGAAGGCCGGGGCGAGCGACCACCCACCTGCCTTGTCCATCAGGAAGGCGATGTTTTTAACGTGGTCATCCTGGTTGCGGGCGATAAGGTTGAACGCCATACGGCGGAACTGTTCCTCCACGTCGGCCATCGGCAAATTCAACTGGCGGATGATGAGCAGTGCTTGTTCGTAGGCATACGCACCCGCCTGGTTGAAGTCAAAATGGGCGAGCGCGCACAGCGATTGCATGTGCAACTTCTCGCCGCCTTCAAGCCGGTCAAAACGCCGGGTCATGAAATGCCGCCGTCCGTTTTCCTCTAGCAGGCGGCATTCGCTCATGTTGATTCCTGCCGCCTTGGCCATCAGATAATAGGCGTATTCAATCGCGCCGTAACCCTTGGGGTCTTCGAGTTCCTTATCCTTGTTGCCGGTGACACCATCAAATTTCAGCAACCAGTAATCGAATCCTTGTCCCGCCGTGATCTGCCCCGACCGAACTTCGTTAGTCTCGCGGTTCCAGGCAATGACTGCCTTCGCCCGCGCGCCACCGGCGGAAGTGCCCACGCGTAAAATATCATTCAGCGCATTTTTCCGGCGCTCGCTGGCAAAAGTCGTTTTCAGATTTTTGCGCTGGCTCAAAACTTCTGAAGCGAGTTTCACCAGCGCATCAATTTCAATGTGCTTCGCCGGTTGCGGCTTCGGGCCGATGGCCGGGGCAAATTCCAGCGCACCCATGCCACGCTGGCCGGTGTAGCAAAGCCGTTCCACCGCATTGAAACTTTCGGGCGTGCGACCTTGGGTGGAAAGCCAGGTATCAATCAGCGCATTGCCGAACTTGTCCGGCAGTGAATCGGCGAGCAGGCCGGGAAGACCGTAAAAAGTGACGGGCGGCAAATCGGGGAAGATGTAGATGCGTTCGCTCAACGGCATGGTGATGGGCGACACCTCGATGCCGCTCCGGGCAAAGGCGGGATCATACTGGAAGGCGGCGAAGCGTCCGCCATCTTCCAAAGAGACGGCTCCGATGGTCCGGCCCCAAAGTTTTACCTCCGCCAGACTCATGCTTCATTCCCCCATTGCCATTTTTTGGGAGAAGGTTTCGGGACTCTGGCTTTCGAGGCGCGTTTGCGCCGCTTGCCGCCCAGCTTCAGTTGCTCGACCGGACTGGGCACCGGTTCGGGCACGAGCAGGTCAAGGCGCTCCATCAAGTCCAACACCCGGCATACGCGGATGAAACCGGACAACTGGGGCGACACGTCGCCGGATTCCAGACGCTGCACCGTGCTTTTGGAAACCCCGGCCTGTTCCGCGATCTGGATCTGGGTGAGGTTTTTTTCCAGCCGCACCCGGGCGAGCCGCCGGCCGATTTCCGTCAGGACGGCCGCGTCAGTGGCTTGTTTGGCTATTTTCATAACGCCTCATATATGATGCCTAAATTGATATATGTCAAGCAAAGCATCACAAAAGAGGCGTAAAACAGCCGCTATCCCAACGTGGTTTTGCCGGCGGCCTTCGCTTTGGCCCAACGAGCCTTGGCAGCAGAGATTATTCTTTTGGAAAAAAGCAGTTGACGCGCTACCGACATCTGGTAATATATTCTTACATTTATGGACAGGAACAGCATCGAGCGTGAGTTGATGGAAGCAATACGCGAAGTTCAAGAACTGAGCGGGCATGCCCCTGCGCCAATTGATCAAAACACCTGTCCCATAAATGATTTGGCGCATTTCGACAGCCTGAGCGGGGTAGAAACTACTTTCCTTCTGAGTGTAAAATTGAAATGTGAATTCAAATCTCCCAAAGGCGAGATCAATGTATTTGTCTCCAAGGACGCGCGTCGGGCTTTAACCGTTGGAGAGATCGTTGACCGTCTCGTGGAACTCTGCAAATAGAATTAATTATGGATAACGACCAGAAAAAAAAGGATGCCATAGCATCGAGATTGGCACTTGCCCGCAAACAGGCAGGATTGTCCCAAGCTCAAGTTGCTAAAATCTTAAATCTACATCGCCCTTCAATTTCCGAGGCAGAAGCTGGAAGGCGAAATGTTACTGCGACCGAGATGGCCAAACTAGCCGAGATATACGGTGTCAGCCTTGATTGGCTTGGCTGCACAAATACTGATTCTGCTAGTGGTGCAAATGACAGGATTCAATTGGCGGCGCGAGAACTGGCAAAACTAAAAAACAACGACTTGGAGAAAGTTCTAGCGCTTCTTCAAGCCCTCAAGGCGCCGGAGGGTGAATAATGTTAACCCGGAAAGACCTAGCGCGAAAGGCACTGGCTGCCGCCCTTGAAATTCGTAAAACCAAGGAAAATTTCGTCAACCCGATTTGCATTTACGATCTGGCTGAAGAGCTCAACATTGGTGTTTGGTTCGCGGATATTCCAAGCCTTGAGGGGATGTATTCAAACTCTCCCAGACCGGCGATAATTATCGGCTCGGAGAGACCTGCCGGCCGACGTGTTTAGCTACATTTACAACGCATCTGTGTCTGTTGCCCGCCCACCGGAGGACTATCCGGCGCGATCGCTACCGCACTGCGACGGAGTGGCAATTACGCTCGAAGACCCACGAATCATTTGGCAACGATTACGAAATCGCCGCAACTCAATTTACCCGATTAAATTTCTAAAGTCGCGGAACGGGAAATAAAGCTGGCAGCGCGGAAAGGTGTTTTCAAAAAAAACGCTTGACGCCCGCCTGCCGCTGTTAAAAACTTCTGTCAGCACTCCATGAGCATCCGGGCAACAGTCGGAAGTTTCAGTGAAAGCCACCGCGCCAAAGCCAAGCGCCCTGACCGGAGAATTTTTTCACCCCAATCCGGCCAGAGCGACGCCAAGAAGGCGACCGGCGTTAAAGCCACCGACGCCGCCGACGCCTACGAACACATTTTGACCATCCAAAACGCCGCCGACCTGGAATTTCCGGCCACCGACCCGGCCAACGCTCCCGCCCGCGCCAAATTCAAACTGGGCATCTTACCGCCGGATCATCATGTCCCGCCCGCAACGCCGACACCGACGCCGCCCGCGTCACAAACGCCGGGAAAATAAATTGTTTGATGCAAAACAGGCCATTTATGAAAACTGCAAACTATTTTGTCTATGTCGCTCTTTTAGTCCTTGCTTCCATATTTTTGGCCGGTTGCGGCAAGCAAACCATAGATGGCGCGGCGTTGCCGGAATTTTATGGGCTGTTTGCCATTGACGGCGGAAAACTCATTCAAATAAAGCAAAACGAAGTTCCAAATTACAGCGAGAACATCACATTCTTGTTTTTTGACAAAAATGTTGCGGCTGCTGAAAATGTCACGATTTACAGCATTGGCTTTGATACCGAACCGCACCCGGTTGACGATGGCTCCTTCTCATGGCAGAAGTTTGCGCAGGCAGGCGAAGCTTACCAGCGTGCTTCGCAGGCCGCAATGAGTGGAATACCTGAAGGAGCTGTGCCGATAGAGACCTTAAAAAAACCCGTCCCCAATAAAAATGAAATGTTGCAATTTGTGCCTGCGACGCCATTGAAACCGGGATTATATCAGTTTGGAAATGCAGTCAAATTTTGGGTGTATAAAGAAAAATACCAAACCACAGTCGAGTCAAATGCCAGACAAGAATTGCAAACAGGACATTGGGTGGATGCTTCAAGATTTGCCACCATTGCCTTACTCGTCGGAACATCCAGTCCAAATGTGGTTGATGAAATGACCCAAATAAAATACGGAGCTTTGAGCAAAGGCGCGAACGAGGCTTTGAAACAAGGAAACTTCGATCTGGCTGAAAGCTTTGCAAAGCGCGGCAACGATCTTCGACCTCCCTCACAATTTGCATCCGATTTCAGTCAATTGCTTAACATTGAAATCCCCTACCAGCAAGCCTTGAAAGCTGCCACTGCCGCTTCTCAACAAGAGGATTGGGATTTACTTACTCGCGCGGGTGGAGCTGCCTTAAACTTAAAGCCGAATGATCCAAAGGCTATAAACTTACTCTCGAGATCTCCAAAACTCCTATTGTCCGGCTACCATGGTTTAGAAAGTTTATGTCTCACATTCACTTTGGATGGAGAAACACTATTTGCGGGTTTTGGCTACCCTTCGAGTTTTCGTGGCAGACAAGATTTTCGTTATGATTTAATTTGGAACGTTGCTGGGAAGCAATTTCTTACGCCTGTTGAAAATCCTCTTAAGGCCATCCATTTAGACTCTTCCGGGAATCTTGTTGCATTTACTACTGACGTTAATTGGAATGTGATTCAATTCAAGGATATTAAGACGGGCTCAGATTCTATTCTTTCTATGAGTGCGCTGGATAATTATGGTCTTACTCGAGACGGGTCAATCCTATGGACAGATGCTTCCTCATGGCGAAGAGAGGATTTATCTAAGTATGGGCTTTTGTCCGCAGCTGAGGCGATCGGGCTTAATAAGAACGGCAATATTTACGGTAATATGAGCGGCACAATCATTTGGAATGTCAAAACATCAAAGGCCATTGCAATTGTTGGATTTAGTGATTATTCACGAGTTCAGAATATTGTTGTGCCTCCTGACAGCAATATAGCTATAATGTGCCAAGAAGGTTACAGAGGTCCCTCCGCCCAAGTCAGAAATAAATTCCCAGATTGCCTTTCTGTGTGGGACATTGCAACGCAAAAGTTGCTAGTTAAGTTTAACTCAGGACCTGAAAATATGTTAGCGTTGTGTGCGGTCCGGGCTGATGAAACGAGCGCGATCGTGTATGAAGGCGAATTGCAGATGGGTGATTTCGGCGCGTCTCCAACTGCCGAAAGGTGCTCTGATAATAATTTGATTATTCAGAGCAACCCGGGAAAATTCAGATTTCTGAATTGGTCTTCTTTCAAAGTTACTCACGAAGTAAAGGTGCCTGCGGACGTTTCACTTGTTGCGATCAACCCAAACTCAAAATATGTAGCGTATGCCTCAAAGAACGATTCGGTAATTCGTATTGCTGAATTAGACACATGGAAAATAGTTTATAGTTTTAAGGAAGCATCTGGAGTAAAAGTTAAGCATCTTGCATTTAGTCCAGACGGCACTTACCTTGCAGTATCGCTGGATCGGAACGCGGATTTTTTAGCGTTGTGGAAAATTCCCGATGACTTGAAACCCTTGATCGCAGAAAAGCCAACCAGAAGTAATGTTCAAAATTATTCAAGTATAGTTACAAACTCTCCCGACAATAATTCAGTGTCTGTTCCTGCTGTTTCACAAGGAATATTGGCCAAAACACCAGAGGAAAGCGCCCAAGCACTAGCTGTGCCCGCTGCGTTGCAAGCAACACTGGCCAAAGCTCAAGCCGGAGATGCCGAAGCTCAATACAAATTGGGTAAAGCTTATTCAAGCGGTGAAGGTATAGATAAGAATTATGCTGAAGCGGTTAAATGGTTTCAAAAAGGAGCTGACCAAGAAAATGCAGATGCGCAAAACGCGTTGGGATTTATGTATAAAAGTGGCTGGGGCGTAGATAAAAATAATGCCGCGGCTATCAGTTGGTTTCAAAAAGCAGCCGATCAAGGTAACGCAAAGGCTGAACTCAATCTAGGTATAGCATATGAATTTGGACAAGGTGTGGATAAAAATTATCCCGAAGCTATTAAGTCGTATCTTAAGGCGGCAGAGCAAGGTAATGCAAATGCTCAATGTAATTTGGGATCAATGTATCAACAAGGACGTGGCGTGAGCAAAGATTATTTTGAAGCGGTTAAATGGTATCGCAAATCGGTGGAACAAGGATACGCCTTTGCGCAACTTGATTTGGGCATGATGTATAAAAATGGCTGTGGCGTTGATAAAGATTACACCGAAGCTAGAAAATGGATTCAGAAAGCGGCCGATCAAGGAAATGAATATGCCAAGCGCGCCTTACAACAATTAAACAATGGCCAATAAAGTTAAACTCTTAAAAACGCTATGAGCTACCATTACATGGATGAAAACCATCAGGAAATCGGACCGGTTTCCTTGGAAAACTTAAAATCGTTTAGGCTCGCTGGTGTAATTAAAGATCACACATTGGTGCGTCCTGAAAATGAAGAGCTATGGGTGACTGCAATGTCAGTGATCGGGAAGATAGAAACGCAGCCACCAATAAGCAAAGCCCCTTCGAAATCTCCTGCAATGTCATCGGTCGGGACGCCGGAAACGCCGCCTCCAGTAAGCCAAGTCTCTTCGAAATCTCCTGCAATGTCAGAGGCCAAACCAGTGGAATCGCCGCCTCCAATAAATAAAGCGGTGCAATCTCCCGTTACTTTTAGTCAGTCTGAAATGATACGTTTTGAAGCGGAAAAGAAATCCGCTGGTTTGGCCTTTGTTCTTTGTTGGATTCTAGGCAACTTTGGAGCGCATCGTTTTTATATGAAAAAACCCCATGCTGTAACCAAGCTCATTATAATGGTTATTTCGATTCCGTTATGCTTCTTTTGCATTGGTTATTTTGGAGTTCTTGCGATGACGATTTGGACGATTGTGGATCTCTTTTATATTTCTGGGTGGGTTAAGGAGTATAACACAGCATTGTTAACAAAAATCCAATCCGGGCAAAGCTAACTGGCATACCAGAAAATCAATTTATGAACTACCATTACATGGATGAAAATAATCAGGAAGTTGGACCGGTTTCCTTGGAAAACTTAAAATCGTTCCGAGTCGCTAGCGTGATAAAAGATCACACCTTGGTGCGGCCCGAAAGTGGCGGGCCGTGGGTCACTTGCGAATCAATTATTGGGACTGTAGAAGCTGATAGTGTGAAAAGTTATTTGCACCATGATGCCATGATTATGAAAAGATATCTGTTTATGGTTCCGGTGCTTAAGTCCCTTGATGATGGAACACCCTTTCGGCGCGGATTCGCAATGGCATTGCGTGTCATAACCATCTTACTCATTATTGGGCTGCTTATTACTTGGATAGCGCTTTGGAAAGTAGTATTTAGCCAGGATGGCGTCGCCATTTTCGGCGGCTTCATTTTTCAGATATTTTTACTTGTTGGATTTTATATGGTCATTCATACTTACTGGATTCGCGCCAATGACATTGAGAGCCTTGGCAAGTCTGAATATACTATTATTCCGATAGTTTCTATTCTGTTGAAAATGACGGGAGAAGTTACCGCCTGGGGATTGTTTGCCACAGGGATTGGTGCTGGGATATTTCAGATTTTGGCGGGTTATCCATTTCCGGGATGGCCTACAAACTACGAATCCTTTCACAATGGAATAACAAGCAGTTTTGTTTCCGGCCTATTGGTTATGGTATTTGGAGCCATCTTAGCGTTGTTTTGGCTGATACTTTTCTACTTCATATCTGAATTTATCATTATGGTGGTAGATATTGCCAAGAATACCCGCGTTTTACGAGAAAATGTTGAGCGTCGCAATGAATGACGTGTTTGGATAATTCGCTCCGTAACAAAATCAAAAATCCGTATGCAGAATTATTATTACCGTGATAAATCCGGCAAAGAAATCGGCCCGCTAAATTTAACCACTTTAGCGCAACTTCGTTTTGCCGGAGTGCTGAATGATGAAACGCCGGTGCGCGCAACTGATACTGACAAATGGATTCCATGCCGTGAAGTTGTTGCAGCTCCATCCGCTCCCGTGTCAGTCCAACCGGTTATTGTAGCAAAAGAAAAATCTTTTCTCCCGCTGGTTTTGATCGGACTGGTAATCATTGGTGCGCTTATTTGTGGCGGAACAATTCTCTACAAATCAATCGCAGCAAAGACGGCTTTGACTTATGGATTTTTCTTGGATGGAAAAGAATTTCCAGCCAGTCAAACACCCGAAGTGAAAGTGGATGAACAGTATTTTGAAAGCGGAAAGTATCTAAAACCGGGCCGCCATGAAATTTCCGTCCGTTTGCAAAATGTTGAACCGTATGAGCGGCATTTCTGGGTTTTTTGGGGAACAAAAGATTTGGGGAAATTGCCTCTGGAAACCAGCAAGGGCGGTCTGGTTGTTACGGTCAATCCCTCACCCGCCACCGTGATTGTGCAACGAGATGGTGAAACGGTGAATCAGGGCGCGGCCCCGTTGAGCGTGGACAAGTTGCCGGTCGGAAATTACACGCTGGTCGTCAAGCGCGGAGATTATCAAGAAACTCGCACCGTTGACATTCAGCGCAAGCAAACAACGAATGAAATCGTTGGGTTAAATTTGGGGATCATAGAATTGTCCTCTGTTCCCGCCGACGCGGACTATGAAATGTCGGGGAACGGGCATCATTGGCAGGGGAAATTACCCGCGCGCGTTCAAGATGTGCCGGTCGCGGACTATTCCTTGTCTGTAACAAGAAGCAATTGGGAATTAGATTCGGGTGTTTCGGTAACTCGCGGCGGCGTCACAACAAATAAAACGGAATTTCCTTACGGCTCGATTGAGGTCACAAGCGAGCCGACTGGATTGGTGATTTCGTCCGATGGCACGGAACTAGGCAAGACCCCATTGACCCTCTGCATGAAGCCCGGACAATACACATTGACAGCTTCGGATGGCCAAAATGACTTAATCGCCAGGGTTAGCGTTGGGCAAAAGGAAGCCACTAAACACGCTTTTGTTTTTCGTTACGGCACAGTTCAGTTAATGAGCGCGCCAGCGGGCGCGACTGTCATTCGCAAAGGAAAGGAAATCGGCAAAACACCAATCACACTTGAACACATTCCTGCCGGAGAATCGGCAGTAGAACTGCGGCTTGATGGTTATGCCACCACAAATTTTGCGCTTCTTGGCCTGGCAGACGCGACAACGAACTACACTGTAAATCTGGTCAATGAACAATATCTTTCAGATTTGAGCGACGCCCGAAATGCCGCTGCCGGTTCTCCGCCTGATTTTTCGCAAGCGTTGGCAAAGATAAATGAGGCGCTTAAAATTTATCCAGACGGAGTTGAAGCACTTCAGCTTCAAAAGGTTTATCAACTTGGCCTTGCGCTTAATGAGGCGTCTGCATTGCTCGACAAAGGCGATTTGGATCAGGCGTCGGCAAAAATTGAAGCCGCATTAGTTTTGAAGCCGTCTGATGACGAGGCGATTGCCCTCAAGCAGAAAATTGTAGTCGCAAAAGCGCGGCGGGCTCAGGCGGCGAATGCAGAAGCTGACCGCCTGTCTGACGAAAAAGCCAAAAAAGCTGGCGCGGTTTTTCAGCAGCATATATCCAATGTCTTTGATTTGGTAACGAGAAATCCCTTTTCAATGGGCGGCAAGCCTTTTGCGTTTAAGACACAATCGTGGAGGGTTCATGCAAGCCCATCGGAGGCCGAAACTGCCATGCTGGACGCCTGCCAACTCTGCACTCCTGTCTGGCGGGTGGAGTCAAAGGCACAACCGCTTTCAGGCGCAACGGAATATCATTTGCGGCAAAAAGTATTGCTTGGATCGTCTTTTGAAAAACTTGAAGTGCAAATATGCGAGCTTCCCAACAAGGATGTTGACATCCGCGCAAATCTTGTCCTGGTGATTATGCCGGATAACGATCCCAATCACCCGGCAAGCATGCGTCAACTTGGTGCCGGGTATTTTACCACTTTCATTTCGCATTTTAGTCACGCATTGCAATCAAATCCTTTGGCGCAAACACCGCCGGTTAATTCTCCACCCACCTACGAACAGCGTAGTGTTGTTACGCAACCAGGGGTCAATTATAAGTATTAGGTTATGAAAAAACTTAAAATTATCGCGCTGGCCCTTACAATATCAATTACCGGTTCAGTATTTCTAAAAGCAGAAGATGCTGTGAAAACCTTTCCGCCTGCAATTTATCAGCAGATGAAACATGGAAAGCAACTTGAAAAAGTGTGGATTGGGGCTAATTACGACAAGGCTAAGGGCTTCAAGGTCGGCGCAGTTGAATATAGGGCGGAAAAACGTAACGGGATGGTCATGGACTACATGCCCAAGGCGTTAGCGCCTCTTGCAAAAAGCGACTCACCAGTCACCCTCCAAGTTATCATCACCAAAGTCACCACCAAGTCATTTACAGGATTTGGAAATGCAATGGGCAAAGTGTATGTTGAGGGCAAAATAACAGATGCCACAGGAAAGATTATCGCCGCCTTCACAACAAGTGGAAGCGCCGGGAATTGGGGCGATGCCGCCGATGACTTCCAATCAGCTTGCGATAAGGTTGCCAGCGCAATCGCAGCAGGCCTTCTTACTACGTTAAATGGTCAGATAGAAGCGACCGTCCCTTCGGCCGTCCCCATAACGACTACGACTACCACGACGGACAACAACAACTCAGAAGTATTGACCAACGATTCAATCGTGCAACTGGTGAAAGCCGGCATGTCAGAGGAGATTGTCGTCAGCATGATAAAAACCCAACCGACGAGGTTCGATGTTGGTGTGGGTGGAGTTTTGGCACTACACACAAACGGCGTTAGCGACAAAATCATCAATGAAATGGTTCTGCGGGGACAAGAAACAATCACGACTTTGCAACCTCGGCCGTTCTTGCCCGCTGAATTAAACGATGAGCCGGAAGTGGTCGTCCCGATGCAGCCACCGATTGCCACGACGAATATCATCACCGATCCCGCAGTTGAAAAACTTTGCGCGGCGCTTGATCAAGACAATCCGGGCAAAGTTAAAGATGCCTTGAAAAAACTTCGTGACAAAAAGCTAGAAAGTAACGCATCACAAGCCGTCCCGAAAATCCTGGCCTGCCTCACTGACTCAAAACCGGATGTTGTCCGTGAAGCCTTAAAAACGCTCGCGGCCATCGGCAATCAGGACGTGGTTTCCGCCATCCTGCCATTATTAACAAATGCAAGACCGGATATTGTTCGCGAAGCTTGTCGAACTCTCGCGATTCTTGGCAATAAGGATGTTATTCCTGCCATCGAACCGTTATTGACAAACTCGAGGTCGGATATTAGGAAGGAAGCGCAAAACGCCATCGTAAAATTGCAGGCGAAACCCTAATTTGCGGTTTCGCACCATTGCGTTAGAATTCCCCGGTGCTGTCCCGCAGCCTCCACGGTATGGTTTCACCCCATACGAGCTATTCATCAAAGATTTTCTGGATGACCGTTTCGCTGATTTTTTCCTTGGCCCCGGCTTCGCAGGTGTTGGCCACGCGGCAGTGCGGCAGTCCCGCCATCGTCCACGGTAGGGTTTCACTTCCGATTCTATCGGGCCGTGATTCCGTAAGCCGGTCAGTTCGGCGTCCAATTGCGCCCGATTTCATGGTGCCTTCGCCTACGAGGGTTGCGGGTTCGAGATAGTTAGATACATCATAAAAGCGTCTTGCCTTTGCTGGGGTGAATCCTTACCTCCTCGCGGATAGCCGCACGGACCTTCGCTTCGATGCGTTCAACGAAGCTCATGCCCACCCGGCTGAATTTATTGGCTGGCCGGATCGCGGCGGCAATTTCCAACGCGGTTTGTTTTACCTTGCTCCGGCATAGATGTGGAGTTGTGTTGATGCTTTTGAGTATGTCCGTCATTTCAGTTGTTTCCATATTTTGCTTTCCTGGTTGCGTCGCTGATTCATTCAACGACACCACTATTTTATCAGTCGCGCTTTTGTTGAACGGCGAATTGAGTGGCCGAAGCCTTGCAAACATTGAACAAAACCACTATTTCCGCCGACACTTGACACAAAAGCACGCTGATTTTACGCGGGGCGACTTGGCTGTTTTTCAGTTTCGACACCGTTTTCATTCAATGTTTTCAAGGCGATAAAAAAGTTTAACTTTTTTATCGGCGACCAACGCCGGTTATGCAAATTCCCGAAAATATTTGCTCTGGAAAACGAATTTTGAACACCGCCGTGACCAACGCGCTTTCTTGCTCCCGTCCCCGGCTGCCGGTCGGCCCTGTGCCCCTCACGACCGCGCCGGTTCCGTCCGCAACAAAGCGCGCTCGTCACGAGCGGCATTCTTGATGCCGAATAATCGGCGGGCTTTCCGCCTGCTGTTCGGCGACGGTCGTTTCGCTTCGGCTCCGTTCCTGCGTCTCTGCGCCTGCGCTCCACTTACCCGTTCACCGAACCGCAGGCCGAAGCCACGAGCCGATGAACAGATGGTTAATTTAGCTGACTCGGTTCAGCACCGGGCTTGATTTCCGTGACCACAATGTCCCGAATCTTCGGCTGGCCGTCGGGCACCAGCAGGTGATATTTCGCCGGCAACGTGGTGATGAATGACAATTCCAGCCGGTGCAGGGCGGTTTCAATTCGCCGGAGCGAGTGGCCGCGAACCATGATTTCATGCGTTGCGAACGAAAGATGGAGCAGTTGCTCCTTGCCATCGCTGTCCATTTCGGCAAACGCGAATTGATCCAGCGGCAGAAGAAATATGCGCCCCGTCGGCATTTCAACGCGGAGGCAACTTGCTTGTGGTTCAGTGGTGTAACATTCGGGTGATTTTGTGCTCATGTTTTTGTTGGTGTTTATGGTGACGTGACTTTTTCAGGCGGCAAAAGGTGTCGGCAGCCCGCTGGCCGAATCGGAGGAGATAACCATGCAGCCGGTCCCAAAGCCGGTTGGCATGGCGCGGACGAATACCGTGCGCCAGTTCCAACGCCAGCGGCCTGTGGCCGGAACGAATCAGGTTCTCACGCAGTTGAATTTTATCCGGCGTGAAAATGCGGATTCCGCGCCGACCGCGTGAAATGGTGACATACCATTGCTGGGCATTCGTTGCCGCCTTGATGGTGGAGTCAGAAAAGAGAACGTGATCCACGGTCTTGCCCTGTGATCCATACGACGTGACCGCGTAGCCGGGGAGAAACTCCCGGAAACCTTTACCCAAAATCCGGCCGTCGGCCAATTCGATTCCGCCATCGGCGCGGACGGTTTTGACCGTGACCAGTTCCCCGTTGGAGGTCCGCCCACCGGCAGCCAGGGTGCGATTGGCCTTGAGGTGCAGCCGCTCGCCATCCGCAATCGCAATTTCACGCGGGCGACAGACCGTGATTTTGTCGAGCAGCTTGTTGGCGACGGTGACGCATTTGCCATCCACCTCGACCAGCACGCCAATCTTTACGATGCCCAATAATTTTCCGCTCGCTCCGGGAGCGGCCTGACGCACCTTTTGATTGAACACAATCACACCGTCTTTCGGATAAAAACGCTGATCGCGCTTTTGGGCATTCGTCAGGTCGGATTTTTCCAGCACTTGAACGGTGACATCATTTGCGCCAAGCAATCCTTTGGACTTCAGCGCATCGCGCACGCGCGAGTTGACGCGGTGGACTTCCGCCCAAGTCTGCGAAACGACCACGGCGGACGATTTTTGCTCTGCCAACCGGAGATATTCGTCGGCCAGCTTGTCGGCCTGTTCACCCAAACCGCAGGCAACAATCGCGCCCATCTGGTCGAGCCGTTTGAATGATTCGACCAGCTTGCCCGCCGCCGCCGCTTCGACGGCTTTGCGATACTGCTTGATGCGCGCCCGTTCACCTTGATTGCGGGCCAGCGCCGGGTCTTGCCGTCGGATTGTGTGCAATTCTACCGGCTTGATGCCGGAATATCGTTCAATCGCCAGCAGCGCATCGGAGGCTTCGACCGCGCCATGTTGGCGTGTATCACCAGAAAGAATCACCCGCGCATTCCGCTCGCGTGCCAGTTGCAACAACAGGTGCATCTGGCGACCACCAATCTGGCCGGCCTCATCCACCACGACTACCGAACCGGCGGTCAGTTCGCCCTTGATCAGAAAATTGGCAATCGTCGTTGGCGACGGGAATCCCGCGCTTTCCATGTCCACGACCTGCTGACGCTGCGGCGCGAGGACAATGACGCGCCGGTCTGATTGCCGGATTTGCTCAACCAGCTCGCGCAGGACAAAACTTTTGCCCGTGCCGGCACCGCCTCGAAAAAGCGACACGGTGTTGGTTGAACGCAGCAGTGCGTCCAAAGCATTGCGTTGTTCATCATCCAATTTTGGATTCGCCGGCTGCGGGTTCTCTACGAAGGGACGGCAAGCCCCAACACCATCCTTGACACTCTGGACAATTTCCAACTCGCGCAACAACACTTCGCGCAACGTCACTTCATTAGGACGTTCAGGACTGTGGATGTAATTGCGCTGGCGGGTGAATTCCTTGAGTTCATCCAGCGTGAAACTTTCGCCGCGTGCCCGTTCCAATGCCTGTTGCCACAACTGGCATTCCAGCACGACCGAGTTGCGGTCGAACAGATGATCTTCCGCCCATTGCACCGCCGCACCGATGTCAACGCGCCTGTCCGCAATGGCGACGTTTTCCGAACGGCTCGGAAGTTGTCGCAACAAAGCACGCTCGGCATCGCTCAATTGCGCGTCCCATAAAGTCCGCAATTCAGCCCGGCTCAAATCCTTTTGTTTCCGCGCCCGAGTTTTAACAGCCAGTTTGGCGCGTATCTCCTTGAGGTTTGCGCCTGCCAATTCCGGTTTTTCATCCAGCAATTTTGCCAGCGCCTTGTCAATCTGCGCGTCCCGTTTGGAAAAGCGTTCGCAAATCGTTTCTGACACACCCTCGATTTGGAAATCCCCGCGTGCCTGGTTGCAAATCTGATAACCAAAACTCCGTAATTCACGGGCAAGTTCATGGTAATAGACGTTTTCAGCGAATTTTCGTGCCTGCAACATCCCGTAATTTTGCAGTGCCTTCCAGCGTTGCTCCACCGGATCAAAGGTTGCGTTGAACACGACGCAATGCGTGTGCAAATGCGGGTCGAGGGCGCGCGAGGTATCATGGGTGAACAACGCTGCCGCAAAATTGCCGGTGGAACGGTCGCCATGCCCGCCACCAGTCCGAACGCGGGTTGTGGCAAATGTTTCGAGTTCCCGCAATGCCGACCAGACAGCGTGATCGTGAGCCGCAATGATCCGTTCATCTGCACCAGCCAGAGCCGCGACTGAAACCGATTTGGGCGGCGAGAACGTGAAATCATAAAACACCCGCCGGTTGACCTTCTCTTTTCCATTTCCGATCCGCACCGTGTTCAGCCGTTGCGTCAATGTCTCGCCTGTGGCTGGATGCTGGTTTTCACAGAGCCGCAGGAAATCATCCGCGCGAACCTTGCCGGACAAGCCAAGATGTTCCGCGCCCGCCCCAATCCATTGGCCGGCCACGCGCTGTCCTTCATCATAGTAATCACCAACGCACAGATGTTCCTCAAAGTATTCCCTGGCGTTCGTCAAATTGTATTGGGTCTTGGCCGTCAGCACGGGAAACAGCCTCCCAAATCCCGGCCTTCATTTTGTGTAAAGATTACACAAAACGACCGGGGCAAACTGCTTCACTGGTCGGCATGATAACGAACCAGTCCGCGTCATTGGAAAGCAGCCGGGTGAATGGCTGTTGTCCGCGCGGCCTTTCCTGCTGACTTATGCTAACACCAACCACCGCTGAATTACTGAACGCCATCGAAGTTCTAAACAAACTCGGTGAGCGCATCAACACGGACGCCACCCATTCCGTCATGCAGATGCCGGAATCGAGCCTGGGCGAACATTATGCCGGACGAATCGGAGTGAACGCCATTGAACAAACCAGTCGCATTCAAATTGTCGCCGAGCAGCTCAAAAACTGGCGCGACGAACTGTTGCAACAAAGGAGGCAAAATGTATCTCAATCCGTTTAGGAGAGAAGAAGCCTTACCCCTTCGCAAGCGAAGGATATGGCGCAATCCGCGCTGCAACGCCAAGCCGGCGTCAAAAGCAAACATTCACGCGCACATCGGCGCTTCGTGTGATGCACACATTGTTGCCAACTCAAATGCCACGCCATCCGCGCTGTTTGCCGCCAACAATTGTGCGGCATTAATGCCAAGTTCAATATGAACAAACCCGCCATCTTGCCTGATGCGCTAAACCGGTTCCGTCATGCGGCGTCACAATATGCGCTGACTACCAAGTCGCGTGCTTCACGATTGCTGGCGCTCAAGGAGGACATTGCTGCGCTGCGCAAACGCGGTGTTTCCTACCGCGCCATCAGCGAACTATTGACGCAATGCGGAATCACCGCATCCGACACCTGCGTCATCAACTTCTGTCACCGCATTCTGAAGGAAAGGCGGCGCCAACCGTCTGCTACGCGTCGTGCGCCGCCAGATGCCAACCTTAATCCGACGCGAAAGACTGCCCCGAATGCTGCGGCTAAAGCCGCGTTACCTGCCACGCCCGCCACAACCGTCGGTGCGTTGCCTGTGCCGAACCAAAGTGCGCCGGTGAAAATTCGCGGGCCGCACATTGCCAAAGTTGAACTGCTACCACCCGGAGAACAATATGATTAAACGACTCGACCTCATCCTCAATGGCAAGGGCGGTGTCGGCAAAAGTTTCTTTGCCGTCAACTTCGTCCAGTATCTCAAGGACAAAAACATCCTTCATACCGCCTACGATTGCGACAACGAGAACTCCACCCTGAAACGGTTTCACGGCGAGGCCGTGGAATTTATGGATTTGTCCCAGCCCCGCGCGCTGGACGCCATGTTCCGCGCGTTTGAGAAAACCGATCTCGTGGTGGTGGATTGCCGCGCGGCGTCCACCGAAGTATTTTTTGATTACTTCGATTTAATTGACCTGCGGGGGACGCTCAAAATCCTGTCCGCTGCGTTGACCCTCGTCATCCCTGTCAATCACGAAGCCGACAGCATTGACCAACTCCAACGCATCGAAAAACGGCTGACCGACGCCTGTTCCTATGTCGTGCTGCGCAACGCGGTTCACGACGACAAGTTTGCCGTTTATGACCAGTCCGTCGTCCGCAAGCACCTGCGAAAGGATTTTGGCATGAAGGAAATTAACATGACGCGGTTGCAACCGTGGCTGGTCGAGGAATTGAGCCTGAAAAATCTGCCCATAACTGAAGCGGTCAAAGACGGTTCCCTTTATTTGCTGGATCGCCAGCGCCTCCAAACCTGGCAACGAAAACTTTACACCGAAATTGAATCGGCGGCGGAACTGTTGCTGCCCGCAAAATCATGAGCGCGACGCCAAAAGATACGAAACCGGACTTTGATGAGGAATTCCTGCAAACGCTCAGTCAGTGGAAAGAAAAAAATAAAATCCGGGATGATGATGCGGTTTATCTCCTCGTCGAACTGTTTCGGATTCATCAAAAACATTGGGACGCATTGCGCCAGCGCCAGATGCCTTCGCTTGACCAGTTCCGAACCGACATCACCGCTGTCACTGAATCCTCCAAATCGTTCAGGGAAAAGTTGGAGGAATTGATTGAGGCGCTGGCGGCGCATCCGGCGGCGATGCCGATTAAAACCCTTCCCTTGTCGGAGGCGATCTACGCCGCTGCCGCCGCGTTGCTCGGCGGTCTGCTCATCGGTTTGATTCTTGGAAAATTCCTATTATGAAAATCAATTTTATTCCGCTCCATTGGCATAAACTGCCGGCGTTACCAAAGACTGTGTGGGCAATCATGGCAAGCTACGGCATTTTATTGCTGTTCTTGGCCTTCCGGCATTTGTTTGCTTCGCATAAACCTAAAAAATATGTCGCGAAGCTTGGCAATCTGACGTGGCGACGCAATCAATTTTGCCGGGGATGGCTCATCACCGGCGACACCGGCTCCGGCAAAACCAGTTCCGGCATCAATCAACTCGCCCATCAGGTCTTCCAGAATGAAAAAAAATGGGGCGGGCTATGCGTTGATGAAAAAGGCGTTTATTGGGAAACGCTTTCGGCGATGGCGCACCATTACGGACGGGCGGAGAATTTAATTCACCTACAAATCCGAACGGATGATTCTGACCTTAAATGGAAACCGCCGCATCGCTTCAATCTCACCGGCGACCGCAGCATTCCGTTTTCCACCTACGCCAAATTCGTTGTGGATACGGCCACCAGCCTGGGACAGGGCGGTGACAAAGGATTCTTCAAGAGCCAAGCGCAGACGCATATTGCCCACGCGCTGGAATTGCTTTTTGAATTGCACCAGCCGGTCACTTTGACCGGCGCATTCGCGCTGTTGTCCAATAAAATCCTGCTGATGGAAGAATTGCGAAATCTGAACGACCTGTTTGACGCTCCCAGGCGCAAGGAGTTGCACGACCATTTCACCAACCGTTTTATCAACCAGCCTGAAGAACAACTTGGCGGCGTTCGCGAGACCATCGGGAATTATCTGCAATACTTCCTGACACCGGAAGTGGCCGAGGTGTTTTGCACCAAGGAAAACACGTTCGATTTCTCGGCGATTGATGATGGCAAAATCATCCTCGTGACCATGCCGCAGAAGTTCCAGACCGAGCGGCGTTATGTGAACACGTTCCTGAAACTGCTTTTTTACAATCACGCGCTTCGCCGGTTTGACAAGTCAAAGGCCGACCGCGCCGACGACAATTTGCTTATCCTGTGGGCGGACGAAGCGCAGCGGTTCATGACCGCCAGCGAGGACGGCACCAGCGACTACAATTGCGTGGACGTGATCCGCGAAGCGGGCGCAACAATTGTCGCCGCTGCACAATCCACCACCTCACTCATCCCGCCGCTTGGCAATGACAAATCAAAAGTGCTGACGTTGAATCTGCGCAACCGGATAATTTTCCGTTCTGCCGATGAAGCGGACGCCGTTCAAGCCGCCGATTTTCTCGGCAAGAAACAGGTTGTGAAGCGCTCCTGGGGTTCAAGTGCGGGAAAGCGCACTGTGAATTATTCCGAAATCGAGGAGCACAAAATCCGAATCTGTCGCACCGGTAACCACTGGCCGGCCATGATCCCTCGAAACATTTGCTCCATCACTTCATTGATGACGGAATTTAGAAACTGCGGATGCTTGAAACGGTGGCTGGTGCCGACTTCGGTAAAATTCGTGAACCGGATGGCCACGCTAAATTCCCGCGCCTGCATCTGCTCGCGGCGCAACTGGCCGGTCAGCCGCGTGGATTCGCTCAACATGAAAGTCAGTGCCGCCTCGTAATCGTGTTCGTCCTGCGGGAGCGTGGTGCTGCTGGAAATCGTCGTGCGGTCTTTGATTTCCAAAACCAGCGGCTCATTCCATTGCCCGTTTGAAAACAGCCAAAGCTGTTGCCCCCAAATGCCGAACTTCTGCTTTAGCAGCATGGACGGCAGTTTTGCCACATGGCCGAACGTCAGCGCGCCGAGTGCGGCCAGCGAGCGCTGCCGGTTTTTGGCGATGCCTGACAATTCCTGCACCGGGCGGTCATTGAGAAAATCTTTTTCTTCTGTTACTGCGCTGCCATTCGCTCTTCGAATGGGGAAAATCAATTCACAGGCTTCGCTAGAACAGAAAAGTCGTCGGACTGCTCAACGTCCAGAATTTTCCTGAATTAAAAACAATCGCGAGCCGCTCGGCAAGAACCGCTTTTAGTTTTAGCTACATGGCGATGGGTTGTTGAAATTTCAAGGCGGCGCGCACGAGTTGTTTCATTTGACCCCGATAGTATCGCAACTCTTTATCGCACTTGTGGTCGGCCAATTGGAATTTCTTTAAGCGGGTGAGTTCAGCGTGGAGTTTTGCGACTTGTTTGAGAGTGAGAGGGGAGAATCGGGTTTGCGGTTTGCAGCCGAGCACCTTGCGGACGAAGATCGGGAAAGTGCGGCGGTGGGGAAACATGGCCTTGTGCATGACCTCGACTGGCAATCGGTGGCCAAGCAGACCGCCCGTGATTAAGCCATCCCGATGATGACAGGCACGGTAGCGCCACTTCAGAAATGCCACGTATTGGGCAGGCGTGGGGTGATGACAACCAACGTCGCCGTTGGTGGACACGTCAACGATTTCAGGGTCGGGCGGCGGGCGTTTGACCCGGCCATGTTCGTAACAGCCGCAGAAGACGTATGCCTGGAGTTTCATGGGTGTGAGTTTATCTGTTCAGCAACTTGGTGAACAGTCCCAAGCCCGTTGAGGGTGGGACAGCAAATGTACATGCGAGTTTGGCAAACTCGCCCTGTGAACAACTCGGAATGGACGGCGGCGGACGATGCGGTAGCGTGTCTGCTGCCGATGAGCGCCCGCGACAACCGCATTTTGCACATTGACGGAGATTCTTTCTTCGCCAGTTGCGAAATCGCGCTCGATCCCAAATTGGAGGGGCGTCCGGTGTGGGTCGGTGGCGGCAGGCGCGGCGACGGCATCGTGATTGCGGCGAACCGGCAGGCGAAGAAATACGGCATCAAAACCGGCACCGCCTGTTTCGAGGCGAAACGGCTTTGCCCGTCCGGCGTCTTGTGCCGCCCGCACTATGACGCCTACCGCGAGTTGTCGCGCCAGATGTTTTTGATTCTGGAGCAATACGCGCCGACGCTGGTGCCGTATTCCATTGACGAGGGGTTTCTGGATTTTTCCAGCATGGACACGCACATCTGGCGCAACACGACGCCGACGGATTACGTCCAGGGCATCCGCTCCCGCATAGCGAGAGAGACACGTCTCCCGGTCACGGCGGGGCTGGCAAACTCCGCCAAGCTCGCCAAGCTCGCCACCGACGCCGCCAAGGGTGTCGGCTTCATCGAAGTGCCGCCGGGTCGGGAAACCGCCATGAAAAAAGATGGAACATTATTCTATTCGCCGACCGATTTGATTCGGTTCATGGAGTCACAATTTGCCACATGGATGGAACGGCTCCATTTGGAATTTCCGAGCAAATTCCAGCCTGACGAGGAAACCGATGAACAGAAGTTGGTCGCAAAAACAGGCAACCAGCACGAGGAAAAATTCCTTCAGAAACTTCTCTCCGAAAGACGTGATGTATGTGTGATTCAGAAAACAGATCTTCCACTCGCAATTAAACAAACTTTAAGCGCCATCAATGAGGGGCGTGAGATAATTTACCAAGCACACCTCGCGTTACCGCCCTTCCGGGGCTTTGCAGATTTCCTTGTCCGCGATGGAAAACCGAGCCCAGGTTTGAACCGCTATGAAGTGTGGGATACAAAGCTCGCACGGAAAACCAAGCCCTACTACCTCATTCAACTTTGCTGCTATGCCGAAATGTTGGAGAAAATTCAAGGGATCAGACCGCAGAAGCTACGAGTAGTTTTAGGCGACAACTCAATTCCAGAGTTCAGAACTGATGACTTTTTCTATTACTACCGCACCCTCAAGCAGGCGTTTCTCAGGCAGATGGACAAGTTTGATCCTGACCATCCGCCGGTCCCCGACCCGAGGGCTGATCATGGTCGCTGGAGTTCGTATGCCGAGAAATACCTCATCGAGAAAAACCACCTGATTCAAGTCGCGGGAATCACCATCGGCCAGATTAAAAAACTAAATAAGGCCGGTATCAACAAAGTGTCGGAACTTGTCGGTTCACGCGACAAATCTGTTCCCAAATTAAGTCGTGACGTAATGATTCGATTGGCCGAACAGGCGTCGTTGCAAGTAGCAACTCGCGATCTGCGAGCCAAGGCAAAACCAAATGAAATTGTGCGCCCGACATTCCTCATTTTGAAACCGGATGCCAATGATCCGAGGCGCGGGCTGGCTACACTTCCCCCTTCATCCGTTGGGGATGTTTTTTTTGACATGGAGGGTTTTCCACTGGTTGAGGGCGGCCTCGAATACCTTTTTGGCGCGTCGCACTTGGACAAGGACGGAAAATTAAGATTTCAAGATTGGTGGGCGCACGACAGCAAAGAAGAAAAAGCGGCATTTGAGGGTTTCGTAGATTGGGCTTATGCCCGTTGGAAAGCTGACCCGCCGATGCACATATATCATTATGCAAAGTATGAAGTCAGCGCTCTTCGCCGCCTGATGGGCCGATATGGAACGAGGGAAGATGAAGTGGACAATCTGTTGCGAAACGAAGTGTTTATCGACCTTTACCAAATCGTGCGGCAGGGACTTCGCATCGGCGAACCAAGTTATTCAATAAAGGATGTTGAACATTTATACCGCGAGAAGCGTTCCGGCGATGTCACCGCTGCGGGAGAATCCATTGTTTACTATGCAAACTGGATCGAAAGCGGCCAACCGCGAAACTGGAACTCATCTGATATTCTCCGCAAAATTCGCGATTACAACAAAGACGACTGCGACTCGCTTGTCCTGTTAATTGACTGGCTTCGTAACCAACAGAATATTCAGGGGATTGTTTATATCCCGGTGCGAATCAATTTGCCGGAATCAGAAACCAAAGTTGTTGATCCTTTAATTGCCGCAAGAATTGAACTGGCAAACCGGCTACGAACGCAAATTCCAGAAAATGTTGAGGAGCGGAAAAAAGATGCCGACAAGTGGCTCGTTCAGGAAATGCTCAGCCATCTAATCGAATTTCATCGCCGCGAAAACAAACCGGTCTGGTGGCGGATGTTTGATCGGCACGCTTTGACAGCGGACGAATTAAAGGAGGACATCAATTGCCTCGGCGATCTCGCTCTTGACTCCAATCCACCGATTCAAGTGAAGAAATCCTTGGTTTTCACATATTCATTTGACCCGAATCAGGACAACAAAATTCGGGAGGGTGATCGTGTGATTTTGTCCCACGACTTGAGCGTGAAATTTACGGTGGAGGCATTTGACCCAGATGGCCGTATTCAATTAAAAATTAGTGTGAAAATGCTGAATGAACGTTTGGGTGGTCGAATGCCAAAAACGATGTCGCTGATTCCCGACGAATTTGTGAATCCGAGTCCCATACCGGAAGCGATTGTCGATGTCGCAACCAAGTGGGACCGCACAAAAGCTGTTCCGGAAAATCTTCGCCGGCTCCTATTACGATTGCCTCCATATTTATCCGGGAAAAATCCGGCAGACCCGCTGGCCAAAACAAACGAAGACATTGGTGCTGCGGCGGTGCGTATTGTGACCGATATGCAGAATTCGGTTCTCTGCATTCAAGGGCCTCCCGGATGTGGGAAGACAACGACGGCTTCGGGAGTCATCGTAAAGCTCCTGAAGACATCCAAGAATATTGGCATCACATCCAACAGCCACAAGGCTATCATCAATCTGTTGAGCGCGTGCAACGACAAGCTCGCAGGAAAACTTCAAGGAATAAAAGCTGGCGGTGATGGCAACGATCCGATTTTCACTAAATGTCCGGGACTGGTTCATGTCGGGGTTTCAGGCGATGCCGCGTCCCAATTTAGCGCCGGATTGATAGCTGAGGCGCACAAACTGGCGAGGACAGGAGGCAGGGGCAAATCGGCGGGCGGATTTATGGCACGGTCGGCACTTCGCCGGGACAGCCCGCCCATGTATTCAGAACAACCGAATGAAGAAAGTCATTAACATGTTCGTATTCAAAATTGAAAGGCAGTTGTTTGGCAGTCGCTGGAAACAGCCGGAATGGAATCAACCCGCCTGGACTGCGATAGCCAACTTGTGCTGCTGGTGTCATTGCAACCCGTAAGAGCAGATGGTTGACTTGAATGCAAAATTGAAAGCACGCTTCGGTGTTGTGGGTTTGCACTCCAACATATTTTTTCCCATTGAACGTGGGAAATTTGTTTGTAAGCGCAACCGCTATTCCCGAAACTCGGGCCTTAGCAACATCCATCCAAATTCCCTGTGGCGCGTGCCCTTGTTTAGTTTCCTCCGCTAACTTGTTTGACAGGTGCATTTTGCCAGGCAGAGCATACGAAGTAGTAATCGCCGTCTTGGCCATCCACCGCGCAAGGATGGTAGCATGAGGGCGGAGTAGGTTTAGCTGCATTTCAAAATCGCCAGCCAGTTCTTTTCCGGTTAATGGTCTCAAAATACTCTCAACTTCCGACTCCATCGCTGACATCCATCCATTGTTACAACTCTTGCAAATTATCTTTGCTTGGAAATTCAACGACGCAAACTTTTTCTCATCGAGATTGCCCTGTCCTTCAACGTAGCGGCCCACTTGAACTGGGAACTTTCCCCCTGTTTCTAAGGAAACACAGCGATGCAACCACTGAGGCAAAACATGCTCACGACTGTCTGCCGGACTTTGGCAAAATAGACATTTTCGCATTCGTGTCCTTAACGCAACACTGAGAAATCCTTTACGGGTTTTCCCACTCATTAAAAGAACGATGAACCTCCGGTAAAGGGTCTTTGGCACAAGCCATTTCCCAAGCAACGACGTGTCTAGGAATACAAGCAGTTGGAGCGACTATTCTATACCAGCGTTGAATTGCACCAGCTAGTCCACCGACGCGGCTCCTCAATGTGGGACGCTTAGCCATTGGAAATCCATCTTGCGAAATTGCCGTGTCTATAAGGGATGTGGATTGGTTCCATGGTTCAAGTGAAGAAACCAATAGTGATATTTGGTCAATATTGAATAGTTCAGGCTTTTCATTAAGTAAATGCGTAAAGATGCTCAGGCAATACTCGATACGCCCCATTCTGCGTAAAGCAATTCGTTGGACGAAAGCATCAACTAGATTTGCATCAAGAACTGGAATTCTTCTGCTTGCAGCCAAGTGAGCCCAGTATCGAATGCCTTCGGCGGCTCCAACCACGGCAGCTTCATTACTAGAATCTAAATCGCTCAACATTTCAGTAGCGAACCTCTCTGACTCGGTTGGTCGTTGTAATAAAATATACGGATAGCAAGAGGTCGCAAAGACAGCAAGCGTCCGCATTTCAATGATCCATTTGAAAAGGCGATTCCATTGGGTCGTGTCAGTCCACTGAGAGTAGGGCAAAACGACAAGTCTGAAAAAGTCGTCGAGTCGAGACGCCTCTGAAATCACGGGATTTTCACCAAATGGGGAAGCACTCTTGCGTTGCTCTTCGGTTTGAATAGCAGCTTTATCAACTTCCCACCAGGTTAACGCTTTGTCATAAAGGGCATTCGATTCGTCGGCTGTCCATTCAACCCCGGTTAGCGGTTCGCCGTGAAAGCTAACTATTTGTCTTGTTACAACAATGCACTCATGGATAAATTGCTGTCGCCAACCACCGTCGACGGCTAATACTCGTTTGCCATTTAAGTCCTTGGTGGCTGTCGTTGGTTTTAGACTCAAGATGAACTGTTTAACAACATTTACGGCGTCAATGCCCGGCGCGTCGGCAAATCTTAGCACATAGCCGATTGCGTTTAAGTTTGTCAGTTCTGGCAGACCATTAGTTCCTTTCCTGCTCCATGCTAATTGCGTCGCCTTGACCGCCTGCGGGTTATTCAGGAGTCCCCAGCTTGATAGATTTAGCAGCCTCAACATTGCTCGCCGCCAGCCAACTGCGCTTTCACTTCCAGCCCGAATAAGGAGCCACTCAATGGGCTCCTGTATTGTCGAGGCGATTTCTGGACTAGACAAAATGGTTTTGGAAACACGCTTTGACGGAAAATTGTCCATTGGGTCACCCGCGTCACCGACACGGCGCTGGGCACCATCCGTTCGCTTGAATCCGTGGTGCAGGGTTTTGAGGAACGCGCCGTGCGGCTGGAGGCCGACATCCGCGATTCACGAAAACGCGCGGTCGAACTGGAGGCCAAGGTTGGCGCACCCTTCGAGAAGGAGGACCGGTATCATCACCTGGTCAAACGTCAGTCGGAAATCGAGGAGCAGCTTGACCTCACCAAGAATCAGGCGCCCAACCAGCTTGAGGCTGTGGCTGACAACGAGAACGACGAGAAAAACTCACAGCAGCAAACCCAGACAAAATCAAACCGTCAAACCCGAAAGACTGCGGTGTGTGTATGAATGAGAAATCCACGCTTTTCCTGCGGCGTCTGCCCGCCCGCCTCAATGTGGATCAAGCTGCGGAAATTCTTGGCTTCTTGCCCCATGAACTCACCGTGCTGTTAAAAGCCGGTCTGCTTAA